>Ga0075163_10000214_pt1 | contig 69464 bp, 55 predicted proteins | sample JI1023141ADNA_FD_71478 | JGI IMG/M metagenome (GOLD analysis project Ga0075163, IMG submission 71478) | Wastewater effluent complex algal communities from Wisconsin, to seasonally profile nutrient transformation and Carbon sequestration -... | ecosystem: Engineered > WWTP > Effluent > Algae... | reverse complement strand
CACTTGCCTGCTGGGACTTATATTTTGCGAGGCCAAGGTTGGGGGCAGAAGGTGGTGAAGGAATGATGAGAGGGAATTGGGAATTCAGAATGCAGAATTCAGAATTCAGAATTCAGAATTATAAATTAAGAATTAAAAAAAATTCAGTTATGAAACATAAATTTTACTTCGGCTTGCTTTTGGTTTTCTTTTCTCTTAATGCAAATTTGTTTGCTCAAAATTTTTGGGTGCCGGATAGTAATTTTCGTACTGTGTTAAAAGGTAAATATCCCAACTGTTTTACTGCCCAAGATTCATTAATTATTAATTGCAGTGATATACAAAATGAAATCGACATTGATGTAAGTAACCTATCTATTAGTTCTTTAGATGGGATACAATATTTTATTTCATTGGATTCTTTAAATTGTAGTTTGAACCAATTGAGCAATTTGCCTGCCTTGCCAGCATCGTTAACTAAATTATATTGCTTTTATAATCAATTGACAAGCCTGCCTTCATTGCCTGCACAGTTAACCACTCTGTATTGCCACGGTAATCTATTAGTCAGTTTACCCACCTTACCATCATCACTAATCGCCTTATGGTGCCATGGTAATCAATTGATTAGTTTACCGCCACTGCCTTCTTCATTAATTGGATTACAATGCAGTTCAAATCAATTGACTAGCTTGCCAACTTTGCCCGTATCATTAACCGATTTATATTGTAGCTCAAATCAATTAGCTAGTTTACCTTCATTACCTGCTTCGTTAACTTGGCTATGGTGTTCTACAAATCAATTAACCATTTTGCCTGCATTGCCACAATCATTAACCGAATTGTTTTGCAATAATAATCAATTGACAAGTTTGCCAGCATTACCTTCGTTCTTAAGTTATTTGGATTGTCAATTTAATCAGTTGACAAACTTACCAACTTTGCCTTCTTCATTAACTAATTTGTATTGCAACAACAATCAACTAACAATTTTGCCCGTATTGCCTGAAACCTTACTAGAAATTTATTGCACTGATAATCAGTTGATTAGTTTGCCTAAAATTCCAGGAAATGTAGTTAGACTGTTTTGCCAAAACAACCCGATTAGCTGCTTTCCGGATATATTACCCCGCTCACCTAATGGTAACGGATGGCTTTATATAGACATTTCAAATACCTTAATTTCATGTATTCCCAACTCAGGTACCTTTCCTCTTTCGGCGTTGCTGGGCGCAGTATCACTTCCTGTATGTACTCCTTTAAACAGCAGCTGCAATTATAATTACACAGTAGGTAATGTATTTTGGGATGTGAATGGAAATGGGCTTAAGGATATTATAGAATCAAGTTTGCCTATTCCCGTTTATTATTCCGGTAACTCAGGTATACTCCCTGATAGCAATGGCGTTTTTTACGCAAGCAGCGATACAGGTAATATCACTTTTCAAGTTGCAGTTCCACTGTATTACACAGCAACGACTCCTGCTTCACAAAGTATATATGTGCAAAATGGAATTGTGGATACACTTTATTTTGGGCTACAAGCCATACCAAATATTAAAGATTTGATTGTGGATGTTACGCCCATTGGTTTTATTCGCCCTGGCTTTAATGCTTCGTACCAGCTGCATTGTGAAAATGTGGGAACAGATACACTTTTTAATGTGCAAATAAAATTCGTGACACCTTCACAATTAGTCTATGTTTCTGCCCTTCCATCAGCAAATGCAATCAACGGAGATACTTTAATTTGGAATTATGCTTATATGAGCCCTTTGCAAACCACTAATATAGCAATTACGGATTCTGTTTTCGCGAGTGCAGTTTTAGGCGATACCGCAACTGCAGCTGCATGGATTGAACCAATCCTAGGTGACACTACACCTGTTAACAATGTTTCGTATAGAGATGATATTATTCGTGGTTCCTATGATCCAAATGATAAATCGGTTAGTCCGGCTGTGTTAGTTCCAAACTCGACCGATGATTTAGAATACACCATTCGCTTTCAAAACACAGGTACAGATACTGCTTTTACAGTAACCGTTATGGACAAGCTTTCGGCCTTGTTGGATATTAGCAGCATGCAAATGATTAGTTCATCATACAACTATGAATTGAGCATTGTAAACGGCTTTGCAAAATGGATATTTAAAAATATCCTCCTCCCCGATTCAAACACCAATGAATTAGCATCACACGGTTTTGTAAAATTCAAAATAAAGCCCTTGCCGGGATTGATGGTAACTGATTCTATACCGAATGCTGCCAATATTTATTTTGATTACAACACTGCTGTAACTACCAATACGATTGTGGTGAATGTGCTAAATACTACACAAGTAAACGATTTGCAGGAAATAGCATTACAAGTTTTTCCTAACCCTGTGCAAGAAAGTATTCGCATAGTGAACCAACATGCAGGCGCATTAGGAAAAATAGATTTGTTGGATGTAAAAGGAAAAGTATTGGAAACAAAAACAATTACAAGCTCAACTTATACTTGGAACTTGCAACACTTGCCTGCTGGGACTTATATTTTGCGAGGCCAAGGTTGGGGGCAGAAGGTGGTGAAGGAATGATGAGAGGGAATTGGGAATTGAGAATTGAGAATTAAGAATTAAGTAAATTCGGTTATGAAACATAAATTTTACTTCAGTTTGCTTTTGATTTTTTTTTTGGTGAATGCGAATTTGTTTGCTCAAAACTTTTGGGTGCCGGATGCTAATTTTAGAACTAAACTCAAACAAGTTTGTCCTGCCTGCTTCACTGCTCAGGATTCCCTGATCACGAATAGCATCAATATTCAAAATGTAACCTCCTTACAAATTTACAATTCGAATATCAGTTCTTTAGCAGGGATTGAATACTTTACCTCATTAATAAGTCTATTATGTAATAACAATCAATTGACCAGTCTACCTTCATTACCTGCAACATTAACAGATTTAAATTGCAGTGCTAATCAATTAACAAGTCTGCCGGCATTACCTGCAACATTAATAAGTCTAAGTTGTTCTATTAATCAATTGACAAGTCTGCCTGCATTACCTGCAACGTTAATATATTTATTATGTGGTCTCAATCAATTGACAATTCTGCCGGCATTACCTTCAACATTAACATATTTAGATTGCCAACAAATTGGATTGGCAAGTCTGCCTGCTTTACCAGCATCGATAGAATATTTGAATTGCTTTTTTAATCAATTGACAAGTCTGCCTCCATTACCTTCAACATTAAAATATTTAAATTGCTATAATAATCAATTGACAAGTCTGCCTGCATTACCTGCATCGTTAGAAGAGTTGTATTGCTATAGTAATCAATTGACCAGTCTGCCCGCAATTCCCGGTTTTACTAGACGCCTTGATTGTAGCTATAACCCAATAACCTGTTTTCCCAAAATACTTCCAAGATCTCCTGGAAGTCAGAATTGGACCATGATACGTATTGATAGCACTCTAATTTCCTGCATTCCGAATCAAACTACTTTTCCACTTTCTGTTGTCTATTCTTATCAACCACTTCCATTTTGTTCCCCAACCAATAATAGCTGCAACTATAATTTTACTTCGGGTTATGTATTTATGGATGTGAACGGAGACGGTATAAAAGACAGCTTGGAAAATGGAATGACAGTTCCTGTTAATTATTCCAACAATTACGGCATCTGGCCCGATAGTGCAGGATTTTTTAATGCAGTTAGTGATACCGGAAACATTACTTTCCAAATAAATGCACCTAATTATTATACTACAACTACTCCTTCATCTCAAACGGTGCATGTTGTTCCAGGTTCAATTGATACCCTTTATTTTGGCTTGCAACCTATACCCAATATTAATGATTTAAAAGTGGATTTGACTTCCATTACTTTTTTGCGCCCCGGGTTTAAAGCAAACTATAAAATCCATTTTCAAAATGTGGGCACCGAAATTATTTCAAATGTGAATGTAAAATTTCTAAAACCTGCTTCCTTGGCTAATCTTTCTTCCCTACCTGCTATAAGTTCTGTTAGTGGTGATACTTTAATCTGGAATATTCCTAGTCTTTTCCCTTTTCAGCAAGGCGAAATACTTATTCAGGATTCGGTTTTTGCAAACGTTACACTTGGAGATACTGCCATTGCTCATGCTTGGATTGAACCCCTCGTTTCTGATACCACTCCCCAAAACAATAGTAGTACAAGCAGCAACATTATCCGTGGCTCCTTTGACCCGAACGATAAAGCTGTTTCACCAGAAGTTGTGTTACCTAATACCACGGGCTATCTTGAATATATTATCCGTTTTCAAAATACAGGAACAGATACTGCTTTTGCTGTGATGGTAATGGATACACTTTCATCGTTGCTAAATGTTTCGAGTATGGAAATGATTTCTGCCTCTCACAGCTATGACCTTTGGATTGAGAATGGAGTTGCAAAATGGAATTTTATAAATATACTTCTGCCAGATTCTAACACCAATGAATCAGAATCACACGGTTTTGTGAAATTCAGAATAAAGCCCTTGCCGGGATTGACTGTTACGGATTCAATTCAAAATAAAGCAGAAATTTATTTTGATTATAACGCTGCTGTTACTACAAATACCATTTTTGTGAATGTGTTAAATCCATTGCAAGTGCAAGAGTTGAAGGAAACAGAATTGCAAATTTTCCCTAACCCTGTGCAAGATATTTTGCGCCTTGTGAACCAACATGCAGGTGCATTAGGAAAAATAGAATTGATAAATGCCAGCGGAAAAGTGTTGGAAACAAAAACTATTTCAAGTTCAACTTACACTTGGAACTTGCAGCACTTACCTGCGGGAACTTATATTTTAAAAGGGCTAGGTTGGGGGCAGAAAGTGGTGAAGGAATGATGAAAGGGAATTGAGAATTAAAAATTAAGAATTAAGAATTAAGAATTAAGAAAATTCGGTTATGAAACATAAATTTTACTTCGGCTTGCTTTTGATTTTCTTTTCGTTGAATACAAATTTGTTTGCTCAAAATTTTTGGGTGCCGGATAGTAATTTTAGGGCAAAATTAAAACAAGCCTGTCCTACCTGCTTCACCGCTCAGGATTCTCTTATTACCAACGGTAGTGGTATTCAAAATGTACACACCTTGAATGTTGGCTCTTCGAATATCAATTCTTTAGAAGGTATACAATACTTTACCACTTTAAACTATTTATACTGCAATTCCAATCAATTGTCAAGTCTGCCTGCATTACCAGCTTCCTTAGAAAAGTTAACTTGTAATACTAATCAATTAACCAGTCTGCCTGCATTACCTGTTACATTATTAGAATTGGATTGCTCTAATAATCAATTGACAAGTCTGCTTGCATTACCTGCATCGCTAATTTATTTAGCTTGCAATAACAATCAATTGACAAGTTTGCCTTTATTACCTGCATCATTACGAGATTTATATTGCAATTACAATCAATTAACAAATTTGCCATTATTACATGCATCATTACAGGTTTTATATTGCAGTTACAATCAATTGACGAGTTTACCGGCCTTACCAACATCCTTAGCTTATTTATACTGTGGTGATAATCAATTGTCCAGTTTGCCGGCCTTACCAGCATCGTTATATGATTTGACTTGCCATAAAAATCAATTAACGAGTTTGCCTACATTACCTTCACAATTAGAATACCTATATTGTCCTTTTAATCAATTGACGAGTTTGCCTTCATTACCTTTATCGTTAATTGAATTAATATGTTATCAGAATCAATTGACGAATTTGCCACTATTGCCTTTAACATTAACAGACTTATTGTGTCATCAGAATCAATTGACAATTTTGCCAGAATTACCATCATCATTAGTTGCTTTTTATTGCTATAACAATCAATTAACAGGTTTGCCAAGGATACCTGGAAAAATTATTAGACTAAGATGCGAAAATAACCCGATAACTTGTTTCCCTGAAATTTCTCCACGTTTGCCATTAAGTTTGCCTTGGCAGAACATTAATATTCAAAATACCTTAATTAATTGTATTCCGAACCAAGGCACTTTTCCAGATTCGGTGGTGCAAAGTTCCCAAACATTGCCTTTGTGTTCACCTGCTACAAAAGGCTGCAACTATAATTATACTAACGGCCATGTTTTTATAGATGCAAATGGAAATGGAAGCAAAGATAGTTTGGAGCAAGGCTTGCAAATTCCAGTGTATTATTCAGGCAATTCTGGTGTGTTTCCTGATAGTTCAGGATTTTTTAATGCTGCAAGCGATACTGGAAATATTAACTTTCAGGTGTCTGTACCACACTATTACCTAGCAACTACGCCATCAGTACAAACAATTCATGTAGTAAGTGGAATAGTAGACACTCTCTATTTTGGATTTCAAGCTATTCCCAACATAAATGATTTAAAAGTAGATTTTATTTCCATTGGTTTTCTGCGCCCTGGCTTTAATTCTAATTACCAACTTCATTACCAAAACATAGGCACAGATTCCCTAATCAATGTGAAATTAAAATTTTTGAAACCTTCGCAATTAGTCAATTTATCTGCAATTCCTGCGGCAAGTTTGGCAAGTGGCGATACCTTAATTTGGAACATAGCATCCTTAATTCCTTCTCAGCAAGGCGATGTGGTAATAGGCAATTCGGTTTTTGCAAATGCTGTATTGGGTGATACTGCTAGGGCTTATGCTTGGATTGAGCCATTGGTAGGTGATACAACGCCATTAAACAATAGCTCAATTAGCACTAACATTATTCGTGGTGCGTATGACCCTAATGATAAATCGGTTTCTATTAATAGTGTATTGCCAAATTCAACAGACAATTTAGAGTATACCATTCGTTTCCAAAACACAGGAACAGATACAGCGTTCACCGTAACACTAATTGATAAACTTTCGGCCTTACTCGATATTAGCAGCATGCAAATGATTAGTGCTTCGCATAACTACGAATTAAGTATTGTAAATGGCTTTGCAAAATGGATATTTAAAAATATACTCCTTCCCGATTCTAACACCAATGAATTAGAATCACACGGTTTTGTGAAATTTAAAATAAAGCCTCTCCCGGGATTGACTGTAACAGATTCGATTCAGAATAAAGCAGATATTTATTTTGATTACAATGTTGCTGTTACTACAAACACCATTGTTGTGAATGTGGTAAATCCTTTACAAGTGCAAGAGTTGAAGGAAACAGAATTGCAAATTTTCCCTAATTCTGTGCAAGATATTTTGCGCATTGTTAACCAACAAAAAGGCGCATTAGGAAAAATAGAATTGATAAATGCCAGCGGAAACCTGTTGGAAACAAAAACAATTACAAGCTCAACTTATACTTGGAACTTGCAACATTTACCTGCGGGAATTTATATTTTAAAAGGGCTAGGTTGGGGGCAGAAAGTGGTGAAGGAATGAACTACAGCAAGCAATTTCGCATTAAGGATTGAACGGCCTGTTTGAGCTCTCCGCCGACTGGCGGAAGCGAGTAGTGAAAGCCTGGCCAATGCCCAAAAAAAATTAATCTACCTAAATCAAATTCGTGTTTGTTTAGAAAAAATAGAATTTTTTTGTGCCTTACTGAAATTGTATCTTATTTTTATACTTGCAAAAAACATTTTTTATGGCCAAAAAAGCAAGCAGCAAACTCAGCGAAATACAAAGTAAAGCGCTTATAGAAACTCTTAAAAACCGCTTCAGTAAAAATATGCAACGGCATAAAGATCTCGAATGGTCGAATGTGGAAAGCAAACTAAAAAGTGCTCCCGATAAACTTTGGTCATTAGGCCAAATGGAAAGTAGCGGAGGTGAACCGGATGTAGTTGCTTACGATAAAAAAAATGAGACCTACACCTTTATGGATTGCTCGGCCGAAAGCCCGGCCGGAAGACGCAGTTTGTGCTTTGACCGCGAAGGACTTGATGCACGCAAAGAACATAAACCTGCTAATACTGCTCAAGATATGGCTGATGAGATGGGTGTTGAAATGATTGACGAAACCGAATACAGAGCATTGCAAGCGCTCGGAAATTTTGACTCAAAAACCTCGAGCTGGATTAAAACTCCTGCCGCTATTCGTAAACTGGGAGGAGCCCTGTTTGCTGACTTTCGATTTAATACTGTTTTTGTGTATCACAATACTGCTCCCTCCTACTATGGAGGCCGCGGATTTAGGGCAAAATTGAGTGTTTAATTTTTGTATCGCTTATTTATCTCCAACTTTGTATGTGCCCTAAAACACTTCCTGTAAAAGTAAAAGAAGAAGCTCCTACCCTCACTTTTTCATCGCCAAAAGAATGGGAAAAATGGTTGAAAAAAAACCAAAAATTAACCAGTGGAATTTGGCTAAGAATGTACAAGAAAGGTAGCGGAATAGCATCAGTAAATTATGCTGAAGCACTTGACGTAGCCCTGTGTTATGGCTGGATTGACGGGCAAAAAAAATCGTTTGATGAACTTTCCTGGTTGCAAAAATTTACTCCTCGAAGAGCAAGAAGTCTTTGGTCGAAACGCAACATTGAGCATGTGGCAAGGCTTGAAAAATCAGGCTTAATGACAGACTTTGGACGAAAAGAAGTGGAAGCAGCTAAAGCAGATGGAAGATGGGAACAAGCCTATGATTCACAAAGTACAATGGAGTTGCCACTAGAATTTTTAAAGGAATTGGACAAGCACAAAAAGGCAAAAGAATTTTTCGCTACTTTGAGTAAAGCAAACAAATTTGCAATAGGATGGCGCATTCAAACCGCAAAAAAAATTGAGACTAAGGAAAAAAGAATAAAAACTTTAGTAGAAATGTTGATTAGAGGTGAAAAAATTCATTCCTAAATTCGATTTTAGTATACTTGTGAGTACAGAATGTAGCACTAAATTATAACCTAAAAAACTTGAAACAATGGATTCAAAAGTAAATTCTATTAACTGGTTCGAAATTTCGGTGAAAGATTTAAAAAGAGCCAAAAAATTTTATGAAACAATTTTGGGAATTAAAATGCCCGAAATGGAAATGATGGGAATGCAAATGGCATTTTTTCCATCAGAACCAATGAGTGGAAAAGTAAATGGCGGTTTGTGTAAAAGTAGCATGCACAAACCTGCAAAATCGGGGGCAAAAATTTACCTGAATGGCAATCCCGATTTATCAAAAGTGCTCGGAAAAGTAGTAAAAGCCGGTGGTGAAATAACAATGCCTAAAACATCCTTAGGTCCAAATGGATTTATGGCCTTTTTTACCGATACCGAAGGAAATTCAATAGGTCTGCATTCGAACAAATAAGCAGTAGTGTTCCTTAAGTTAATTTTTGCGCAATTATCTGCCTTAAATTGGTTTATTTTGCTTGGTTTAATTTTAATTAATTCGTAGTAGCAGCCAATTGCTTTAGAGCAATAATTAAGGAGGAATATTGCATAAGAAGATAAGTTAGCTTGTTCCTTTTTAAGATTTGCTTTGTTAATTGGGCATTTAAGAAGAAGCTCAACATTTAAAAAATTTAAATAATTTTGTCGCGGATTTTTGTTTGCTCAACATACAGAAACTTACACCTAATTTTTTTATCCTTCACTAAAACTAAAAAAAAGAATGAAAACAGCCGAAGCTAAAAACGACTACGAAAGCAAGCTTAATTCCTGGATAGAAAGCGAAAAAGCAGCAGTTGAATTGATCAATGTTATTGGTAATTTATGGTTCGACAAATCTGTGGAACTTATTATTTTCAGAAACCAATTGGTTGACCGCAGTGCGAGCGAAATTTTGAATTTGCATTTGTATGCATTAAACATTATTAAGCAACCTATTAATGTGCAAGATACTCTTACACTTGCTAAGGAAATAGCACAGTTGCGCAATATTGCTCCTTCGCGCATCGACATTGGCAGACTGGGCGCTGAATGGTTGGTTGAAAAGAAAATGGGCATTAGTGCTAAACATTTTATTGAAGATAAATTAGCAGGATTTTTAGGTTCCGAAAAAAATACCATTAAGCCTAAAGATGTTATTTTGTATGGATTTGGACGCATTGGTCGCTTGGCTGCCCGCGAACTAGTTACACAAGCCGGAAAGGGTGAGCAATTGCGTTTACGTGCTATTGTAACACGCAGCAGTAGTGATGAAGATATAATTAAACGAGCAGATTTATTACGCACCGATTCAGTACATGGTCCTTTCCCGGGTACAGTGGTTGAGGATTTAGTGAATAAAGCCATCGTAATTAATGGACACAGTGTGTTGATGCTAAGCACCAAAAATCCGGAGGACATTGATTATAGTGCTCATGGAATTGACAATGCATTGCTAATCGACAATACCGGTGTTGCACGCGATCGTGAAGGATTGAGCAAACATTTAAAAGCAAAAGGTGTTGGGCAAGTTTTACTTACCGCTCCCGGAAAAGGAGACATTCCAAATATAGTGTATGGTGTAAATCAGGATGCCTACGATAGCAAAGAAACTGTTTTCTCTGCAGCATCATGTACTACCAATGCAATTGTTCCTGTATTAAAAGTAATTGAAGAAAAATTAGGAATTGAACGCGGACACATTGAAACCATTCACTCCTACACCAACGATCAAAACTTGTTGGATAATTACCATGCTAAATACCGTAGAGGTCGCTCTGCAGCGCTAAACTTGGTTATTACTGAAACAGGCGCCGATAAAGCAGTTGCCAAAGTATTGCCGCACTTGGCCGGAAAGCTTACCGGTAATGCAGTTCGCGTACCAACCCCAAATGTATCGTTAGCTATTTTGAGTCTTACTGTAAAAACAAATGCCGACAAAGACGCTGTAAATGCAATAATGAAAGATGCTGCATTAAAAGGCGATTTAGTAGAGCAAATTCAATATTCATTTAGCAATGAATTGGTTTCTTCTGATTTAGTTGGTAATCCTTGTTCTTCAATATTTGATAGCCCTGCTACCATTGTTTCTAAAGATGGAAAAAACATCGTATTGTATGTATGGTACGATAACGAATATGGCTACACCCGTCAGGTAATGCGTTTAGCGAAGCGTTTATCAGGTGTTGTGCGCTTGCGTTACTACTAAGATTTTATACTTTCAAAAAAAGCCCCGGCAGTTTATCTGTTTGGGGCTTTTTTGTTTCATTGCCTATTATGACTTTCTAAAACGTGAGTTCTATTTTACCACAAGGCTCACTAAGAAAAACACAAAGGACACTACTATTTTCTTTTACAACAAAAGGCCAATATCATAATGGCGCTTACGCAGTATTTATGTTCAACCAGTTAACTGACATTTATCACTGTTCAATTGAAGTTTATTATTTCTATTTTTGCGCTTTATTTATTTTATGAAAACAGCAGTTGATAACCTCTTCACTTCTACTACACTTTCGAAATCGCTAAAAACTATTGCCGAAAAAGTGTATGCCGGTGAGCGCATCAGTTTTGATGAAGGTGTAATTTTATACAACGAAGGAGAATTGGGCTTTGTAGGAAGTCTCGCTAATTATATTCGCGAAAAAAAACACGGAAACTACACCTATTTTAATCGAAATTTTCACATAGAGCCAACGAATATTTGTGTGTTTGATTGTAAATTTTGCTCTTACTCACGTTTGCTAAAAAACAAGGAAGAAGGCTGGGAGCTTAGCGAAGAGCAAATTCTTGAGCGCGTTCGAAAATACAATGGAGAAGCAATTACCGAAGTACATATTGTTGGTGGTGTGCATCCTAAAATGGGCTTGCATTACTTTGCTCAACTTATAAAAAAAGTAAAAGAAATTCGTCCTGATTTGCATGTAAAAGCCTTTACAGCTGTGGAACTCGACTATATGTGCAAAAAAGCAAAAGTGAGTTACGAAGAGGGATTAAGCATCTTAAAAGCACACGGACAAGGTTCATTGCCCGGAGGTGGTGCCGAAATATTTGATGAAACCATTCGTGCCCAAATTGCCGGTGATAAATGTACTGCCAGCGAATGGCTTAGCATACACGAAACCGCTCACAAACTTGGTTTGCCTTCGAATGCTACCATGTTGTACGGCCATGTTGAAAGTTTTGAAAACAGAGTAGATCACATGGAACGCCTGCGCAAGTTGCAAGATAAAACTCAAGGCTTTAATACTTTTATTCCGTTAAAATTCCGCAACAAAGGCAATCAATTATCGCACATCGCTGAAGTTTCGGTTGTGGAAGATTTGCGCAATTACGCGATCTCCAGAATTTACCTCGATAATTTTGCACACCTCAAAGCTTACTGGCCAATGATAGGGCGCACTACTGCTCAACTTTCGCTCGCTTTTGGGGTAAACGACATCGATGGAACCATCGACGATTCTACAAAGATTTATACCATGGCAGGTTCTGAAGAACAAACGCCATCGCTAACTACCGAACAATTGGTTGAATTAATTAAACAGGTTAACCGTCATCCCATTGAACGCAATACTTTGTATGAAGTAGTTACCGATTATTTGAACTACGATTTTTCAAAAGAAAAAACAGCTGTTTAATTTGTAAGCAGGGTAAATTTATTTGAGCAGCCTACCTGAATTCAGGTATTCAACCAACTTTGCAAAGGCACGACTGCGGTGAGAAATAGCATTTTTTTGTTCGGCACTCATTTCGGCAAAAGTGAAGTTGCTTCCATCGGGAATAAAAATTGCATCGTATCCGAATCCATTTGTTCCTCTTGGGGAGTCAGCAATTTTACCTGTTACAATTCCCTCAAATTGAATTTCAGTTGCATTTACTATCAATGAAATAATAGTTTTAAAACGTGCTGTTCTGTTAGATTGTTGTGCAAGTTGTTCCAATACTAAGGCACAATTTTTTTCGGCACTTCGCTCCTCTCCTGCGTAATGAGCCGAATGCACTCCCGGTTTACCATTTAACGCTTCAATTTCTAAACCTGTGTCATCTGCAAAGCAAGCCAACTTATAGTTATCTGCAACATAGTGTGCCTTTTGAGAAGCATTGCCTTCAATGGTTGTTTGGGTTTCAGGAATTTCTTCCAAACAGTTAATTTGCTTCAGTGTTTTCAACTGAAAAGCATCACCAAGCACAGCTTGTATTTCGGCAAGTTTATGCTCGTTGTTGGTAGCAAATACTAAAGTAAATGAAGTTGGCATGCGCTTATTCTTTTACCGAATGCTTTATAAATCGCTTCACAATTGACTTATCTTTATAAGTAAACTGTACTGCATAAAAACCACTTCTAAGGTTTGTAACATGCAATTGTATTTGACTTAATCCTTTGGGTAAAATTTGTCCATTGCTTTCTTCAATCAAACTTCCCTTGTTATCATATAATTTATACATAACTGTTCCTTCTTCCGGTAAAATTACCGGTAATATAACTTCTGTTAGGGCAGGGTTTGGATATGGATTAGAAACTAAAAAAACATTCCCGGCAAAAGATGCACAAAACTCATTGTCGTTAGCAAAATAATCGTCAATAAAATTTGGTCTACGCGCTTCAACACAGACATAATTGCTACGTTCATCGAGCGATAATTTTGGTGATGCAGTAAACTCATAAGTCATACTTCCGTTAATTGGCAATACACCTTGCCAGGTTTCCTTTATTCCGGATTCGCCGTTTACTCGATTGTACAAATCAATGGAAGTAATAATTCGTGTACTTCTATTTTGTATATCGGCTTTTACGTGCAAGTAATTTTCAGAATCTATAGAATTGCTTACTGATAAAACAACTATATCTATTTTGGTTGGTTTTACAAATATTGTTTGTGTGGCAGCATTTACACATCCACTGGTATCGGTGCCAATTAAGGTAATAACAAAATTGCCGGTATCGCTGTATGTATGTGTTGGATTTTGCAGGGTACTAATGCCTGCATCGCCAAAGTTCCAATTAAATTGATTTACTTCGACTGAAGAAGTAGATGTAAATTGTACAATCAAAGGAGGATCGCCTGCACTGGCCGATTTGGTAAATGAGACTAAGGGCGGTGCTTTCACTTGTATGGTTTTAAAAATTGTATCGGCACAACCGCGCAAGGTTCTTACAATTAACTGTACGGTATGCGCTCCAACACTGCTAAATACGTAATTCGGATAGCGCAAATTGGAAATAGTTTGATTGTCGAATTTCCATTGACGGAACACAATTGAATCAACCGCAAATGAGGAATCTTGTGTGCTTATATCGGTAAACTGGGTTTGTGCATTGAGGCAATTTTTACTGTATGTAAAGTTGGCTTTAGGCTTAGATAAGATATAAATATTTTTTCGTACTGAGTCTCTGCAACCGTTGCTGGCTATTACTTTAAGCGTGGCGAAATAATTTCCGGCTCCTGGGTAAAAATGTGAAATTGCTACCAAAGGATTTTGTTGAGTAGATTGCTGAACCGGACTACCGTCATTAAAATTCCAAGAGCGAGATAAGTTATATTGTGGAAAAGGATAAGTTGAATTGTCGAGTAAATTCACTGAATAACCTTCGCAAGCCAAGGTATCGCTAAATGAAGCAATCGGTGATGGCTTGGTAATAATAGTTGCAAATGATGTATCGGCACAACCGTATATAGTGGTAATACTAAATTGAACCGTAAAAGTATCGCGTGCAGTAAATATGTGTTTCGGATTGGCTATGTTTGAAAAATTTGCTGCACCACTTGCCGGGTCACCAAAATTCCATTGATAGGTTTGAACTAAGTTACCGTAAGTATTGCTGGTATTTGTAAACTGAGTTTCATTGTAGGCACAAGAGGAAGGATGCGTAAATGCTACCAATGGGAAGGGATGCACCTTTACCGTTTTAGTTAAAACAGCAGAACAACCTCCGCTGCTGGTAATTTTTAAGCGTACTATATAGCTACCGGCAGTTGCGTATAAATGAGAAGGATTTTGCAATGAAGAAGAAGTGGCATCGCCAAAACTCCATTCCCACGAAACAATAGTTTCACCACTCGGCGCTTGTGAAAAATCAGTGAACTGCATACTTGATCCTATACAAACAGCAGTATCAAAATCATATGCTATAAGAGGAGCAACTCCGGCGATGGTAACATAAATAGTATCGCGTTTTTTGCAACCATACGAATCTTCCATTTCTAACCAGTACAGGTAATTTGAACCTATAGGTTGCACAATTTCTAAGGAAGTTAAATTACTACCATTGCTCCATAAATACTGGTTAACCGAATCGGCACCCTGTTGCAACTGAATGTAATTCCCTGAACAAAAAGAAGTGTCGTTACCAAGGCTTGATAAAAAGAGCAAAGAGTCCATTTTTATTTTTACAGTATCGCTATAAGTGCACCCAATAGGATCGTTCACTGTTAAGTAATATATTCCCGATTGAGATGGAATCAAAACAGAATCGTGGCTATTTGTGGACCAATTAAATTGATAAAAGTTGGGTTGTGGATTTACAAGCGTCGTTGTCAATTTAAAAAACTGATTGTAACATACTACAGTATCGTTTCCTAAATCGAATACGGGCAATGCATTAAAATTTACATAAATTGAATCAAGCGACAAATTTCCTTTACAGTCAACTAGTGAAACAGTATACATTCCACTAGTGTCAATTGCTAAAGAATTTTGTTGAGCGCCGGTATTCCATTGATAGCTAAGATGGGATGGACCAGCCAAAACAGTGAATTCAACACCTTCACATAGCGTAGTATCGTTTATTAATTTAACTGCATAGCTTGATGTATCTTGAATAATTTCGATGGTATCGGAACTAATTTTATTAAATATATCGATGGTAGTAAGATAATATTTTCCGGGTGCGGCAATCACAATAGAATCGGCGCTAGTTGTATCCTGCCATGTGTAGCTCTTGAAATAATTTTTTTGAGCATGCAGGGTAAATGGAAAAGCACATACCGTAAGGTTAGCGCCTAAATTAACGGGTGGGGCATATTTATAACTTAAGTAATCATACACCAATTTACTTTTATCGCTCGACAATACGGTATCGAACACTAATACTTCCGAAATATTTCCATTCCAAAAACGATCCGGATTGGAACGGTCTCTTCCAATTCGAATTCCGCTGTAAACAAAAGGAGCAGTTGCAGTATATCCGTTAATAATTTTGTAAGTGTTCAAAGGAGCTAAATCCAAGGTTTGAACTTCATTTACAAAAACATTGGTAGCAAAAAATCCAGCTGAATACAAAGAAGTAGTTGCGGTTGTACCTATAAAAAACACATCGTTGCCATCAACAGCAGTTAACAAACCATTGTAATCGGGAAGCAAATTAGCCCCATTCCAATTAAAAACACTGAATACTTGTCCAACTTCAAATGTATCGGGTATAAATAGTTCATCATCCACACCATCCAACGAAACACTCGGTAATTCATTTATACCAATTTGTTTCGTAGGCTTCAAAGCCGGTGTACTTTGCACTGCATGGTGGTTATTGCCACTCATATCGGTCCATTTACTAATGCGCTGTTGGGCATCCATTACCAGTCCTGAATCGGCCTTCAACCAGCTTTGTAAACCGGCAACCGAGCTTAAATCTTCTAATTTAAATTTAAAAACAATCGACCATGAACTTGCTGCTACACCAATATAATAATGCACTTTCCAATAAAAATAGCCGCTGTTTACCAGTGTGTAATTATATTGGGAAGTAGTGATTGATGAATTGCTATATACTATGTTTGTAAACAAAGAATCGCTTGCAATAACTAATTCGTAATTCTTTGATTGATTCACAGCATCCCATTCAAAATTAATGCTACTTAAAGCGGGTAATATTTGATTATTTTTAGGATACACCAAAGTGGTTGGTAAACTCTCGTTTACAATTAATTGCTTGGTAGTTGTATCGCTGCAACCATAAACTGTGGTAGCGATTAAACTTACCGAATAAGTTCCAGCACTTGAATAAACATGTTGGGGATTTTGTAAAGCAGAACTATTTTGAGAACTGCTGTTTTCACCGAAATTCCACTCCCACGATTGGAGCGGATTTAAAAATAATTGAGAAGTATTGGTAAATTGAACTGCTGAAAGTGCATAAGCCACAGAACTTGTAAAATCTGCAATAGGTAATGGATGCACAGTAATTGTTTTTGATATACTTGCTGAACATCCATTTGAAGCAATCACGGTTAATTTTACACTGTAATCGCCGGCTGCAGAATACTGATGGCTTGGATGTTGCAATAGTGAATTTGTAGTATCACCAAAATCCCAACTATAAGAACTAATGGTATCACCAACAGGTGGAATTGATAAATCTGTAAAAAACACAGTATCTCCAAAACAAATTGAAGCATTGTTGCTAAAATTAATTTGTGGTGCAACTCCCGAAATACTCACAACTATAGTATCGCTTTTTTGACAAGCATTGCTATTGCTAACAACAACACTGTAGGTATAAACACCTGTGGGCTGATTTACCTGCAAAGTTGGTGAAGTGCTGCTATCGCTCCACAAATAACTTTGCACATTTGCAGCCCCTTGTGCAAGCTGAATGTAATTGCCTGAACAAAATGCAGTATCCGGTCCTAAGCTAGCCGTATAAAGCAAAGAGTCGATTGTTACTTGTATATTATCCGCAAAAACACAACCAATGGTATCGGTAACTTTCACCGAAAAATTACCTGAAGCTTGCGGTACTAATATTGAATCGATACTGGTATCGGACCATAAAAAACTATAGGTTCCGGGCACTGAAGCATCTAATCCGGTACTTAATTTATACCCTGCATTGTAACAAAAAAGTGTATCAGCACCCAGTGAAAACTCAGGCAAAGGTGCAACTGTAACAAGTATCGCATCGTTGGTAATATTACCTAAGCAATCGGTTACTGTAACTGAATAAACAGCTGTGGAGTCAACAACAATACTATTGGAATTAGCACCGTTTGACCAAACATAGGTCAAATGCGCATCACCTGCTGATAACACAACTTGTTGACCTTGGCAAATGGCAATGTCATTTCCTAAATTAACCGTATAAGCTGCAACATCTTGACTTATAACAATAGTATCAGTTGTGGTTTTATTAAAAATATCGGTAGTTGTAATGGCATAAGTACCCGGGGCGCTAATAACCAATGAATCAGCAGTGGAGGCATTGCTCCAGGTATAGCTGGTAAAATAATTTTTGGAAGCTTTTAGTGTTATTGGTAAACTACAAACAATTTTATCGGGTCCTAAATCAACGGGAGGGGCATATTTATAACTCAAGTAATTGTAAACAGAATTGTATTGTGTAGGTGTAAGTATGGTATCAAATACGAGATTTTCTAGAAAATTTCCGTTCCAAAATCTACCGCCAAAATTACGGTCGCTAGCTAATCGAATTCCGTTGAATGTGCTAATAGGAGAAGGTTGTACACCGCTAAGTATTTTATAATTCGAGAGCGGAGCCAAATCGAGTGTTAGGGTTTGATTCACATAAACCTGACTTGCAAAATACCCTGCCGAATACAGCGAGGTTGAACCTTGAGTTCCAATAAAAAAAACTTCATTACTACCTCCAAGTGCTGTCATCACACCATTGTAATCGGGCAAAGGAGAAACTCCTGTCCAGTTAAAGAGACTAAAAACTGTTCCCACTTTAATTGCATTTGCACTCAACATTTGATCGTCAACACCATCAAAATGCACAGCAGGCAAATTGTTTAAACCGCTTTGAATCGACGGTCGTTCTGAGGCATTGGTTTGAGTAAGCGAATTATTTTTTCCGCTTAAATCGAGCCAGGTTGTTAGTTTAGCATTGGCATCCGTAACCAATCCGCTATCGGCTGCAAGCCACATATTTAGAGAAGCATACTGTAATGGTTCAAAAAAGTTAAAAGAACTTGTTTGTGACCAATTACTTGTAGTAGTGCCGTAATTGGCTCGGAATCGCCAAAAATACTTTCCATAAATTGAAAGTGTTTGTTTACAGCTGGTTGATGAAATATTAGTGAGTGAATAATCCACATTTGAAAATGTTGAATCAGTGGAAATCTGCAATTCATAGCCCTTTGCAGCAGTTTGCCCATTCCACATAAATTGAATTTGCTTGCCCGCAATAATTGAATTTGCTTTTGGCAATACCGGACTTAAGGATTGTGCCGACGCAAATTCATTAAAAAACAAGGAGATAAAAAGGGCGTAAAGAAGTGTAATTCGTTGGTGAAAAAGGGACATAATAAAGGCTAAGACTGTCAAAGTTAAAAATAAAATTAATAGTTTTGCGTTCCCGTTCATCGAATTGAAGTATTTAAATTTGCTCATATACAGGCTCTTTTCTTTATTTGTTTTTGAATACGAACGTGAAAAACAAAGCTTGTACTTCCAGGAGTAAAAAATCAATACATACTTGACTAACACTAAGCTGAAACTATGATTGAACACCATTTTTTAGACCAATTAAGGTCAAAAATAAAGTCGAAAAACGATGTCCTAGCTAGCAAACGGCAAAAGTGGATTAAGGCAAACCCTTACTATTACCGTCAGCTAATTAAATCGTTAAAATTTATTATTGAAGAAGATGCGAAAGTGTTGCACGTGCGCTGCAGCAACGGTTTTGTATTGGATGCATTGAAACCAAAGTATGGAGTGGGTATCGACGATAGTCAACTAACCATCGATCAAGCAAAAGCCACTTATCCGAATCTTACCTTTATTCAACAAACTACCGAAAACATTCAATTACAGGAAAAATTCGATTATGTGTTGCTTTCATCGGTTGAAGATATTGTAGATCTTAAAGCCGTGTTCGACAGTGTTTACAAATGCTGTCATCCGCACACCCGATTAATTATTGTAAATTACAATTACCTTTGGAATCCATTGGTACAGCTGGCAGAGAGCTTAAAACTAAAAATACCTCAAAACCTACACAATTGGATTTCGGTAGGCGATTTAAACAATATGTTGGTGTTGAGTGGCTACGAAAAAATTGTAAATCGTCGCATCGTGTTATTGCCCTACAACATCCCGGTGCTATCCTATTTAATGAATCGCTTTGTGGCCCGTTTGCCATTTTTCAGGCATTTTACCATGTTGCGCATTACACTTGCGCGGATGGATATTGTAGAAAATCATAGTCCTTCAGTTTCGATTATTATTCCCTGTAAAAATGAAGCCGGTAATGTGGAAGATGCCGTTAAACGTATACCTCAAATGGGTTCGCATACCGAAATTATTTTTTGCGATGATAAATCGACGGATGGAACTCCTGAAAAAGTGCAAGAGTTAATTAAACAATATCCTGAAAAAGATATTCGCTTAGTGGCCGGTCCGGGAATATGTAAATCAGAAAATGTGTGGACCGGATTTGATGCAGCTAAGGGTGAAATATTGATGATTCTTGACGCCGATTTAACGGTTATTCCTGAAGAGTTGCCTTATTTTTACGAAGCAATAACTAAAAACCGCGGCGATTTTATCAATGGTTCACGTTTGGTGTATCCTATGCACGACGAAGCCATGCGCTTTTTTAATGTGGTTGGAAATAAATTTTTTAGCCTTGCTTTTTCCTACATACTCGATACCAGTATTAAAGATACCTTGTGCGGTACAAAAGTGTTGTATAAACGCGATTACGAACGCATAAAAAAACTACGTGGAAGTTGGGGATTGCAGGATCGTTGGGGCGATTACGAATTAATATTTGGTGCTGCCAAAATGAATTTAAAGCACATTGATTTACCTGTGCACTATTACGAGCGTGTATACGGTGAAACCAAAATGAAAAACCGTTTAAAAAATGGATGGATCATGCTAAAAATGTCATGGTATGCGTTAATGCGATTTAAATTTTATTAATCTTCAAAGTACTAGAAACACAGATGTCTTCAACACGAATTGATAGAGAACGCGAACACGATCACAAAATAAAAGACAATGCCGAAGATGTGTGGGGATGGTCGAGTCCGGGTGGAAAGTTGCGCGCTGAGCGAAGAGCCAACTATTTTTTATCGCTAAGCGGAATGAACCCACAGAGTAAGGTACTTGAAATAGGCTGTGGTACCGGATTGTTTACCGAAAAAGTTTCGAAAAGCGGAGCGCATATTACGGCTACTGATTTATCGGAAGATTTATTGGCTGTTGCCAGAAAAAAAAATATTCCCAATTGCTTGGTAGAAGAAGCAGATGCGCATCAATTAAAATATGCCGATGCAAGTTTTGACATAGTATTTGGAAGTTCAATTTTGCATCATCTTGATATGGATATTGCATTGAAAGAAGTGTGGCGTGTTTTAAAGCCCGGAGGTAAGATGGTATTTGCCGAACCTAATATGTTGAATCCTCAAATATTGGTGCAAAAAAATGTTCCTTTCATTAAGAAATGGCTGGGCGATTCGCCCGATGAAACTGCAATAGTTCGTTGGAAACTTACGAGTCAATTAAAAAAACTGGGCTTTAAAAACTGCAACATTTTTCCTTACGATTTTCTTCATCCTTATACGCCATCTCCTTTAATTGGATTGGTAAAAGGTATTGGAGCAATTGTTGAAAAAACTCCATTGTTGCGTGAAATTGCAGGATCGGTGATTATTTATGCTGAAAAATAATTCGGAATTTGATGAAAGATACCAGCATTGACGATCCACAAGCAAGCCTTGATCATGCAGCCATAATTCGAAAAAAATATGCGCTCAATCAACTTTATACTGAATACTATTTACATTTTAAAAATAGCATAGCAGCAATTAAAGGTGGTAAAGTATTGGAGTTGGGAAGCGGTGGAGGATTTATTAAAGAAGTTATTCCGGATGCAATTACTTCAGACGTAGTGCCTATTTCAGGATGTGATTTGGTAGTATTTGCCGAAAAATTACCTTTCGAAAATGAAAGCCTAAAAGCAATCTTAATGATTGATGTATTGCACCATGTAAAAACTCCTGAAGAATTTTTTAATGAAGCGCTGCGTTGCTTGGTTCCCGGTGGAAAAATCATTATGGTTGAACCAGCTAATACGCTCTGGGCAAAATTTATTTGGAAAACATTTCATCACGAACCATTTGACGACAAAGCCGGATGGATTATTAAAGGAGAAGGAAGAATGAGCGATGCCAATATTGCATTGCCTTGGATTTTGTTTGGTCGTGATAGAACACTTTTTGAAAATAAATTTCCTCAACTTAAAATCAATTCACTAAAAATACACACACCTGTTGCTTATATATTAAGTGGCGGAGTAAAACCTTGGAATTTATTACCTAAATTTTTATTTGCTCCGGTTCGTTTCATCGAAAAAACTGTGAGTGGCTTAAAACAAGGTATGTTTCAAACTATTGAAGTCGAAAAAATTAGTACCAGATAATTGTATTCATGTCGAAAAAGTTATTCTCATTCGGAGAGTTTATTTACCGAACTAGTTTTCCACTCTATTTTATCCTGTATACTTTTTACAAAAAAATATCTGATAAAAAAGAAATGGAGCTGTTTAAAAAAATCATTAAGCCCGGTGATGTTATCCTTGACATAGGCGCCAATATTGGTTTATACAGCAGCTACTTTTCGCGTTTATGTGGAAAAACCGGCACTGTTCATAGCTTTGAACCCGATGTTACTAATTTTAAAAATCTAAAAAAAGTAACTTCCAACTTGTCGAATGTAAGCATCAATCATGTGGCGGTAAGCGATTCAAACAAACCCTTAAAAATTTACACTTCACATCGCTTAAACGTAGATCATCGCACTTATCCGGTTGATACCTATTCAACATCCTATGAAGTACCGGCAACTTCCATTGATGATTATGTACAAAATAAATACAAAGTAAACATCATTAAAATTGATATTCAAGGAGCTGAATTTCCTGCATTAACAGGCATGACAGAAACCTTAAAAGCCAATCCGGAAGTAATTATTTTTATGGAAATTTGTCCTTCTGCTTTGCGCGATTTTGGTGTTGAAATAAAAACCATTTTCGACTTTTTGAATAGATTAGGTTTTTTTGTTTTTGATTATTCGCTCAACAAAATTTCAACCGCTGCTACTTCAAAATACGCACAGTATGCAGATGATGCTTTTGAAAATGTAATTATTGCTAAAGAAATTCCATCCGGATTAAAATGAAACTTTCAAAATTAATCTCCGCAATTTTTAGTAAGTGGTTTTTCGCATTAATTGGCCTAGTTATACTTAGCGGCTTGCTTTTGTATTTGCGTATGCCTGAAGGCTTATACGACAAACTACTTGATTTTGTAAGTAATTTATTGCAACAAAAATATGGTTCGGGTGGCAACAAAGTGAAAATAGATACGGGTTTCCATAAACTTGGATTCCTTGTTATGGCATTGGGTGTGCTCCTATTTACCTATTTCAGTTTTTGGAAATGGTTTATTTCTTCTGCTTCATCTTACACACATTCACCGGAAATAAACAAAGGTCTTTCACTGGAAAAAAAAGATTGGATCAGCATATCCGGCTTACTCCTATTAGCATTGCTATTAAGAGTGTTTCCGATGAGCCAAAGTTTATGGCAAGATGAAATTGGTGTTTACAACACATTTATAAAAGATGGATTTTTAAGTACTATTTTACCCAAAAGTTCAATGGGCTCGCAACCCTTGATGCAATTGCTGGTGGGAGTATTTGTAAAGTTTGCAGGTACAAGTGAAATTATTTTGCGTTTACCCATTTTGTTATTTGCTTTAGTAGGAATCGCTTTCATCTATTATTTTACCTTACAACTTTCAGCAAATCGATTAGCCGCCTTTATTGCTGCATTATTCTTAACCATACACTCTTACCACATTTACTATTCGTTTCAAATGCGTGGCTATGTAATGCTTGTTTTTATGTGCATGCTCAGTTGCTATTTACTCATTAAACTGTTACAATCTCCTACTTCAAAAATTGCTCTCTGGTATGCTTTCGTGAATGTGTGTTTTGTGTATACACATTTATATTCGGTATATTTACTCATTGCTCAACACCTTGTTGTTATTGGATTTCATTTATATGCTACCCGTATATCTAAAAATTCGACATTCACTTTTTCAGGACAATTTTTAGCTATTTATTTTCATGCTTTCATTGCCTCCATGATAGGAATATTGATCTTGTATTTTCCTCAATTGCCGGTAATTTTTATGAATATTTTAGATACAGCAAACAGCACTAAATCGCTATTCGACTATTTTACACAAGTACTCGATGCACTGCATTATATGCTTGCCTACTCTGAATTAAAGTTGCTAAGCAGTGTTTTGATATTACTTTTTATCGTTGGCATTTGGGGACTAGTAAAAAAAAGCAATCCGCTTATGTTAGTTATTGGTATTGCCATTTGGTTATTTATTATTACAGCTTTTGTTCCTTCAGGACCGGGCTTTTTTCCTCGTTATTTAATTTGTGAAATTCCCTTGTTGTTGTTTTTGTTTTCATTGGTAATTGCCGAAAGTTGGCAATCTTCTAAAGCTTTCTTAAAAGTAGTTGCTGTTAGTTTGTTTGTTGGGTTTTGCGCAATTAATATTAGTGGCTATACCTTGAGTTATCAAAAGATTCAAGACTATAAAGGCGCAGTGAATTATGTTCAAAATAAACCGAGTACAATACCTAAACTAGTTGCAGCAAACTCATTAGGAAAAACAGAAATTAAATTTTACGACCAAAGCATTATCGCACTTAATCAGGTTGCAGAACTCGATTCATTTATGAAGCTTCCGGTTGATTTGTATGTGATTACCACCTATGAAAGTTTTGCGGGTAAAAGTTTGTTTATAAACGATAAACCCACGCAACAACGAATTGAATCAGCATTTTCTCGCGAAAAAGTTTTTAGTGGTGAATTCCCGGTTACAGTGTGGCATTACGAAAAGCATTAAGGGTTAGCTAAAATTCGATGAACAATAAACAAACTATTCTTCAAACATTTATCTTTGCTCAATAAATAAAAACTATGCTCGATTTAAATAATAAATCAATTTTGGTTACCGGTGGTACCGGCTCATTTGGAAAAACATTTGTAAAAACTATACTTGAAAAATATCCCAAGGTAAAACGACTCATCATATACTCACGCGATGAGTTGAAACAATTTGAAATGGCTCAAGCCTTCTCCAAAGAAAAATACGATTGTGTGCGCTATTTTATTGGTGATGTGCGAGATAAAGAGCGCCTTATGCGTGCCTTTGAAGGAGTAGATATTGTAATTCATGCTGCAGCTTTAAAACAAGTACCTGCCGCCGAATACAATCCAATGGAGTGTATAAAAACCAACATCTTAGGTGCCGAAAATATAATTAATGCTGCCATTGACTGTGGTGTTAAAAAAGTTGTAGCGCTTAGTACAGATAAAGCAGCTGCTCCTATAAATTTATATGGCGCAACAAAATTATGCTCTGATAAATTATTTGTGGCAGCCAATAATATGAAAGGATTTCACGATATTAATTTTTCGGTTGTGCGCTATGGAAACGTTATTGGTAGCCGCGGTTCTGTAGTTCCCTTTTTTCTTGAAAAACGCAAAAGTAAAGTACTTCCCATCACACATAACGACATGACTCGCTTTAACATCACGCTCGAAGAAGGAGTAGATATGGTGTTATATGCGTTAGAACACGCTTGGGGTGGCGAAATTTTTGTACCTAAAATTCCTTCGTTTAAAATAACCGATTTAGCAACAGCGGTTGGTCCCGACTGTGAGCAAAAATTAGTAGGAATACGTCCGGGTGAAAAAATTCATGAAGAAATGATTACCGAAACCGATTCACTGGTTACACTTGAGTTTTCGAAATATTATGTGATTACTCCTTCTACTCCGCAATGGGATGTTGAAGAAATGATTCAAAAACTAAAAGGCAAAAGAGTTGAAATGGGATTTAAGTATAATTCAGGAACCAACACCGAATGGTTAAATGTGGAGCAACTTCGCCAATCGATCCGTGAAAACGTTGATCCTAACTTTACTGTATAATTCATGCTACCAACACCCAGGATTGGAATTATATCGCAAGCGCGAATGAGCAGCACCCGTTTACCGGGAAAAATTCTTAAATCTGTGGGAAATAAAAGCTTGTTGCAAATTCATTTAAATCGTTTGCAACAAAGTGGATTTCCAATTTACCTTGCAACTACTACCAATAAAAGCGATGATTGTATTGCTGAATTTTGCATGCAACAGCAACAAGCTTATTCAAGGGGCGATGAGCAAAATGTGCTTAGCCGTTTTTACGAATGTGCCTTGCAATTTAAGTTAGAAGTAATTGTTAGAGTAACCTCCGATTGCCCTTTAATTGATGGATTTTTGATTAAAGATGCGATTGAAAAATACCTAGCTTTCAATTCTACTTCGCTCTATTTTTCTAATTGCATTGAACGCACATTTCCTCGTGGTTTTGATTTTGAAATTTTTAGTTTCGACATGTTAAAAGAAGCTTACGAAAAGGCAACGAGCGATGCTCAAAAAGAACATGTAACTCCCTATTTTTATCAAAATCATCAAAATAAATTTACGTTAAAACATTACAAGTCAACCTCAGATTATAGCCAGCTTCGTATTACAGTTGATACTCCGGAAGATTTTGAACTCATTAAAATACTTATTGAACAACACCACGCTGCTACAAAATCAGCTCCTGAAATTTGTGAACTACTGCAACAACATCCCGAACTCGTTGCAATTAATCAACACATCGAGCAAAAAAAAGTATAATGCAAAAATTGTTTTTCAGAGCAGATGGTAATAGTTCAATTGGTCTTGGACATTTACTGCGTTTGCTGGCTGTGGCCGATGCGCTGAAATATAAATTTGAAATCACATTTGCTGTTCAAAATTTAACTCCATACGTAAATGACTTGCTACAACCCTATTGTAAACAGGTAGTATCACTTCCGGAAGAAACAAACTTTCAAAAGGAGGCGCAGTGCCTATGTAGTAATTATATAAGCAAAGACTGCATTGTAGTTTTGGATGGATATAACTTTACTACCATTTATCAAACCATCTTAAAAAAGGCTTGTAAAAAACTGGTGTATATCGACGATTTAAACAGCTTTCACCAGGTTGCCGATGTGGTAATTAATCATGCACCATTGGCAAATCATTTGCAGTACGATGCAGAACCTTATACCCAACTTTGTTTGGGATTATCGTATGCCCTGTTGCGACACGAATTTATTCAACATAGTTCCAATCGAAGCATACAGTCGATATCCAAAGTAATGCTGAGCATGGGTGGAGCTGATGTACACAATGTAAGCTTAAAATTTATTAAGGTACTCGAAAACATTGACTCAATAAAGGAAGTTTGTTTGCTCCTTGGTAAAGTAAATGTACATTTTGAAAAAATTGAAGCCTATGTTACTTCCTCACAAAGCAAAAAATTTACACTAAAAAGCAATCTATCTGCAAAACAATTGTGTGAAGAGTTAGTGGCAAACGATTTATTAATTTGTCCTGCCAGTACTACGGCCATTGAAGCATGTGCTGTTGGAATTCCAATAATTGGAGGTTATACAGCCGACAATCAACTTGAAATTTTGAACGGACTTACTCAACAGGAATGCATGTATAACCTGGGTGATTTAACTATGGTTACCGAAGCTCAAATTAGTGCTGTTTTATCGGAGTATATAACACAACCGGCTTTAGCAACTAACTTGTTGAATGCTCAAAAAAAACTAATCGATGGCAAGTCGCATGAGCGCTTGATGAACCTTTTTACTAACCTGCAACATGCTACATTATAGAAAAGCAACACTCGACGACCTTCAGCTTTATTTTGAATGGGCTAACGATGAAGAAGTTCGTAAAAATTCCTATCAATCAAATCCAATTTCGTTTGAAAATCATTCCCGATGGTTTACAAAAAAAATTCAAGCAACTGAAACTTTGATGCTACTTTTTGAGAACGAACAAAATCAAAAAATTGGGCAAGTGCGATTCGAAACTGAAATGAACCATGCGGTTATTGGAATTTCAACTGATGCAAATCAACGCGGAAAAGGCTATGCAGTAAAAATGTTACAAATGGCTTGCTCAGAATATTTAACTTTGAATCCGACTAACCGCATTTATGCCTACATTAAAAAAGATAATTTAGCATCGTATAAAGCATTCATCGCAGCCGGATTTCAGCTTGTTGAAGAAGTAATTGAAGAAGGTATTTCAAGTTTTAAATTGATAAAATAAGATGTTCCCATTTCCAACTAAACCTTTTGTGATTGCCGAAATGAGCGGTAATCACAACCAATCGCTCGAACGGGCACTCGAATTAGTAGATGCAGCTGCAGCCGCTGGTGCGCATGCGCTTAAAATCCAAACCTACACGCCCGATACCATTACCATTGATTACGATAAGGACTTGTTTTTTATTGAGGATAAAAACTCACTGTGGAAAGGCCGAAAATTATATGATTTATATGCTGAAGCAATGACTCCTTGGGATTGGCACAAAGCTATTTTTGACCGTGCCAAAGAAAAAGGAATGATTGCATTTAGCTCTCCTTTTGATGAAACGTCTGTGGATTTTTTAGAAAAATTGAACGTTCCATTTTATAAAATTGCTTCCTTTGAAAACAACCATTTGCCGCTGCTAAAAAAAGTTGCAAAAACTGGAAAACCGGTAATTGTTTCGACAGGAATTTCAACTGTAGCCGATATTGCGGAAGCCGTAAAAGTGTTGCGCGAAAACGGATGTATGAATATCGTATTACTGAAATGTACCAGTACTTATCCGGCCACGCCCGAAAACAGCAATATACTTACCATTCCGCACATGAAACAATTATTTGAGTGTGAAATAGGATTGAGCGATCATACTGCCGGAATTGGAGTTTCAGTTGCTGCTGTTGCTTTAGGAGCGACCGTAATTGAAAAGCATTTTACCTTGCGTCGCAGCGACGGAGGTGTTGATTCGGCGTTTTCTTTGGAGCCTGAGGAATTAAAAAATTTAGTAATCGAATGCAATCGCGCTTATCAAGCACTTGGTAAAATTAATTACGAAATACTTGAAGCCGAGAAAAAAAGTATACAGTTTAAACGCAGCATTTATGTTGTGAAAGATATAAACGCAGGCGATACTTTTAGTGCTGATAATATTCGAATTATACGCCCCGGTGGTGGAATGCATCCACGATTTTACGAATCGATTCTTGGAAAAAAGGCTAGCAATTCACTTAAACGTGGAACTGCCTTAAATTGGAATCTACTTTAATTTAAGTGCAAAAACAAAGGTATGTATACTTTACTAGCTAGTTAAAAAAGTAAGCTATTCCTGGTCAAATTTTCAGTCCATTAACCAAAAATAAGTAATATTGCAACCCCTATGATTGGAATCATTAATTACGGAATGGGTAATTTGAGTTCAGTAAAAAATGCACTCGATTATTTAAGCATTCCCAACATCCTTGTAAACAATCCTGACGAAATTAATTCCTGCTCTAAATTAATTTTGCCGGGTGTAGGTGCCTTTGGACTTGCGATGCACAATTTACACGAATTAAAATTTATCGATAGCATTTTAGAATTTACTCAGGTAAAACAAAAAGCTTTGCTGGGACTTTGTTTGGGCATGCAATTGTTGTTTGAAAAAAGTTGCGAACATGGCACTCACAATGGACTTTCACTAATAAAAGGAGAAGTTAAAAATTTGAATGATTCCGTTAAAAATTTACCGGTTCCACACATGGGTTGGAATCAATTAATTGAAACCAATAAATCAACTTTACTGAAAGATGTTGTTAAAGAAGATCAAATAATGTACTTCGTTCACAGCTATTATTGCAGCGCCAACAACAAAGAACTGGTAACTGCCCAAGTAAATTATGAATTCAATTTTGATGTAATGATTGAAAGCGACACTATTTTTGGTTGCCAATTTCATCCCGAAAAAAGTCAGAAAAGCGGTTTGCAAATTCTCAAAAATTTCGCACAAGTATAACATGGTTAAAACCCGACTAATACCGGTATTGTATATAAAAAACGGACTCATTGTTCGCAGCGAAGATTTTTCGTACCATCAAAATATTGGCAACATTATTAATGAAGCCAGCCGCTACAACGAATGGAATGTGGATGAATTAATTTACATCGACATTAGCCGAACCGATGAATACGATTTACGTCGCGACGATCACAAAATAAAATCATATAGTAATAAACAGGAAATAATTACAGAAATAGCACGTGTATGCTTTATGCCGCTTAGCTTTGGCGGCGGTATACGTTCATTGGTCGATATTGATGTACTCATTAAAAGCGGTGCTGATAAAATTACACTCAATACTGCTGCTTTTGAAAACCCACAACTCATTAAGGAAAGTGCGCTCAAATATGGTTCTCAAGCAATTGTTGCTTCAGTTGATTATCGAAAAATAAATTCTGAAGCCATTGTTTTTACTAATTTCGGGCAAACGAATACAGGGGTAAAGCTTTTGGATTGGGTGATAGAACTTGAGAAGCTGGGAGCCGGAGAAATTTTTATGAATGCGATTGATCGTGATGGAAAAGCCAGTGGTTACGATACCGAAACTATTGGGCAAGTGGTGGATGCCAGCAAGTTGCCGGTAATTGCTTGTGGTGGTGCTGCCGATGAATATGATTTTGTTGACTTGGCAAAAGCTACCAAAGTATCAGGAATTGCTGCCGGAAACATGTTTCACTTTACCGAAAGAAGCTACCCTCGTGCAAAACAAACTTTGAAAAAAAATGGAATTAATGTCCGATAAAAAATACAAAATAGCTCCTGATCGTCCGGCCAAAATGCGCTATTGCAAGCAGTGCGTTTATCCGGCAAGTTCAGCTGTACCATTGGCTTTTGGCGATGACGGAATTTGCAGCGGTTGCCGCTCAGCATCGCAACGAGTAGACATAGATTGGGACCGACGCAAAAAAATGTTTGAGCGGCTCATCGAAGATTATCGCTGCAAAGATGGTTCTAACTACGATTGCATAATACCTGTAAGTGGTGGTAAAGACAGCTATTTTCAAATACACATCATCAAAAAAGTATATGGACTTAATCCATTGCTAGTAACCTATCACGGAAATAATTATACTCCAACCGGGATGAAAAATTTGCTCAACATGCGCGAAGCATTTGATGCAGATCATGTATTTTTCACCCCAAGCATCGATGTTCTTAAAGCGATGAATCGTTTAGGAATGCAGGTAATGGGCGATATGAACTGGCACGCACATGCCGGAATTTTTACCTACCCAATTCGGGTAGCAGTGCAGCAAAATGTACCGCTTATGATTTGGGGTGAGCATGGTTTTATGGATTTAGGAGGAATGCATTCTTACAACGATTTGGTGGAATTTACTTACCGCTATCGTCATGAACATTGCATGCGTGGGTATGAGTGGTACGATATTCTTGAAAAAGCAGAGAGCTATGGCGAAAAATTGGAGAAAAAACAATTAATTCCATGGATGTATCCAAGCGATGAAGAGATTGAACGCGTAGGTGTACGAGGAATTTATATTTCTAACTTTTTTAAGTGGGAAGCTAATGAACATGGAAAACTCATGCAGGAAAAGTATGGATTTTTACCTGCTGAAGAGCCCTTCGAACGCACCTACCGAACAACAAGTAATCTCGATGACATGCACGAAAATGGAATTCATGATTACATGAAATACATAAAATTCGGATATGGTCGTGCTACCGATCATGTGTGTAAAGACATTCGCGCAGGTATACTCAACCGTGATACTGCCATCGAAATTGTACGCAAGATGGATCCAATAAAATCGAAGGATTTACAACGTTGGTTAACTTATGTTGATTGGACAGAAGAAAAATTTGATGCTGTTGCTGATTCTTTTCGCGATCCACGAGTATGGTGGAAAACAGAGGATGGACGCTGGCAGAAAGATAATTTATGGGATGAAAAATAATTTCTAATCCTCATTAAATATAGCTTAGCCTTTATCCAGTTAAAACTTTCGTATCTATTTAGTAGTTGTATAATTAACTACTGTAAAACTCTAGTTAGTTGTTTTAAGATTTTCTCAGCTTAAGTTCTAGTAAGTTTAAAATAACCTCTCTTTACTGCGTTATTATTGGATTACGATTCATCTCACTTATTTTTCGCTTGGGTCGTTTCTCAAAGTTCCCTCCACAATTTGGGCAAATTCCTTTAAATAAATCATCAACACAATGACTGCAATACGTGCATTCATAACTGCAAATCCTAGCTTCATCACTTTCAAACGATAGCATTTTACCACATTGCTCACAGTTGGGCTTCATTTTTAGCATGGTCGGATGCTTTTACTAATGGATAATATTTTTCTTCCAAAACTCTGAAGTGCCACCGTTGATGTCCGGCCAACATAAAACTCAATGCCAATGGACAATATTGCATACCGCTAAATCCATTTCCCTGTTGCTGCAACATAGCAGGAGTAAATGAATCAACTAGTTTAATAGTTGATTTTCTAATTAAACACAGTTCCTCCATAAGATCAACAATGCTTCTGCGATTAGCTTCGGCATTTTTTGCAAAAACTTCTTCATCGTAGGGATTCATTTTTTGCTTATCTCCTCTTGCAATAGCAGTAATTCTATACGTAAATACCCTTTCCGTATCAATAAAATGTTGCAATATATCTTTAACTGTCCACTTACCTTCAGCATAAGTTTTATCGCCTAAAGCATTCCAAAGTTCAATGGGAGCTTGCTCAAGTTCCTTTAAACTAAGCTGCAAGGAGTCTACAACCGGCACGTCTTCTGCAAGATTTATGTAACGATCGAAATATTCAGGCATTTTTTTAATCGCTGTTTTCTTCATTTTTATAATTCAATTTAACAATTATCCATATTTAAATTATCGTTCAAATACCCATCTACATCAGGGTTTTCGTTTTGAAGTAAAACATGCTTTATCCATGCATTACGTTCGTGCCACCAAATAGCCATTTCCCATACACATGTTGCTGCACCACGGTCGGAATAAATTTCAAAATTTACTTCATTTTTCCTTTTTAAATACACAAAATTCTGCAACATGTTCTCATCAATCCACCAATTTATAATTGCGAAACAACCAGCATTAAATTCGTGGAGAATAAGTGTTGCCAACTTGTATATTTCTAATTGATAGGCCTTACTTTTTAACAACCACTCACTTAGATAACTCTTCGCTAATTTAACGTCGCTAGAATCAACCCTTTCTTTCGAATTAGAAATACTATATACTTTTAGTGTCCAATCTTCGTGCTGATAGAGTTCCAAAAATCGAATAGAACGAGGTTTATAAGTTGTACTTATTTTCACTTACTTAAACTTTTTAAATATTCGCTTTCGTAATTTTTCACTGCATTAAAGATAGTTTCATCCTTTTCATACTTCTCTTTGAGCATTGTATATACCTCTATTGCACGTTCATCATTTAATAAATTTAGTAACTGCACATTCTGAAAAATATCATTTACATCCTTCTCGTTTAAGGATTTCTTAAATCGTTCAAAAAGCAACGGATAAGCTAAATGCGCCTTGTTTAATGCAAGCAATGTATTAACTGCCGCATAAGGATAATCCCAGATAGGAGTAGCTAAATACCAGCGAGGCGAATGATTGTCTTCAATGCATTTCAAAGTATAAGGCACTGCGCGTTCGTCTGCTAAAAATTGCAAACCATTTAATGCGCTAATACGATTTTGATTTTTCCAAGAGCTTTTGCTTTCTAACTTCATCAATTCAGTAAAAGCTTTAGAACTTTTTGTTTTGCCTAAGGCAACTGCCGCTGAATTAATAACTCTATCACTTTCATCATTCAATGCATTGATGTAAATGTCTGTAAAACTTGAATCGGAAGTTTTTCCCAAAATACCAATTGCTGTGCTTTTTAACCAATACTTTTCATTCGTTATCAGCGATTTCAACAATTGAATCATAGCTGCATCATAAGGCAGGCTTGTTACTCTCGATAGAGCCCCGAGCGCCAACATTTGATAGCGCCAATAATATGTCGAATTAATTTCATCTGTTAATGCTTGCTTTACTTGAACCTTAAATTCAAGTGTAGCGCTGCTATCGTTCGCTAGTTTTACCAATTCGTTAAAAGCATCTTGTTTCGCCAATACATCCTTACTTTTTTTAAGTTGTGCTAAATACTCTTCTTTGCTTTTAGTAAAATTGCTTTCACACAAAAATGTTTGTTGATAATTAAAATTTACAAATTCAGGTTCAGTTATTTTTTCAAAAATGAAGGTGTTCTCCTGTTGAGGTTTTAAAATAACAGTTTCTACTTTGTCGCCAATTTCTACTGAGATTTTGCCTTCAAAATAAGCCACTTGTTCATATTCTGTAGTATTCTCAGAATTTTGTATCTGTTTTACTTGAATAGTTAGCCGCTGTATGGTAGCATCGTAATTTTTTACAATTTCAAATTTTGCCAATCCAATTTTATAGATCCACTGATCAAAAAACCATTGATACGATTTACCACTTACTGTTTCAACCGCTTGCTGAAAATCACCAGTGCTTACTTGCTTATGTGCATTTTGATTTACAAAATAGCGAATCACTTTCCACCAGATTTCATCACCTAAATGTTCCTGCAACATTCGTAAAATCAATACTCCTCGAAACTTAGAATAATTGTTGCCGGTAAAAGATGCTACATCAGTAACACTTTTTGGAACAATAGGATGCTTATAACCTGCTTCCCAATCGCCCAGTACTGCAGACTTTTCAAAAGGGTGGTACCACAACATATACTCTGCATTTCCATTGCATTTTGCTGTATACATGCCTGCAAAATATTGAGCAAATGCATTGTTTAGCCAAATGTCGTCCCACTTTTTAGGCATAATCAAATTACCAAACCATTGATTGGCCAAAGCCTGCATTGCAACACCATCCCATAAATATTTAAAATCTTGGTGCACTCCATAATCATCAATATAATTATCAGAAAGTATGGCCATCGTATTTTGCGCCACCAAACCGGGAAAAGGATAATCTTGCACCACTACTTGCGAATAACTTGAAAATGGATAAGTAAAGCTGGTTTTCTCTTCTAAAAATGACACCATATCAGGTAAAAGTGCGACTGTTGCATTTACTGCTTCCCTTTCGTTAGGATAACCGTAGTTATTGATTTTGGTTTTGCCTGCTTGTTGAGCAATGTTGGTGAATTCACCTACTACAATAGCCAGCAAATAATTGGGAAATTCATAATCAGACTTATAATGAAATGTTTGAGTGCCATTATTATTATTCTTTGTACTCACTAACTTTCCGTTACTAATTGCAATAAGCGGCTTATCCACTGTTGCATAAATTTCGCTGGTATGAATATCTGCTATGTCTTCATTGCAAGGAAACCAGTACTTATTATTTTCCGGTTCACCGCTACTCCAAACTTGCTTATGCTTTGCAGGAGTAGTTGAAGTAGCTTGAAAAAAACGCAATCCCTTTCCAAAACTTCCACTAATTGCATTCGGATCAGCTTGGTTTTCGTAGGTTGTTTGATAAGCAATCTTTATTGTAAAAGTTTCTGAAGGCGCATAATTTCTATTCAATATGATAGCTAAATTATTATCTGCCTCTCCCCCATCGTACACGTAAGCTAACTTTTGCGAATTAAGTTCGATTGATTGAATGTTGAGTTTACCAGCATCTAAATAAATTGTAGTACCACCATTTATTAAAGTTGCAGTAATTTCAGCTATTCCTGTTGCTTGTCTTTTTTTCCAATCAAACTGAAGTCGCAGCGAAAGATGCTTAGTGTCGATACTCTGACCCAAACAAAAAACGGGTATCAGTAGTATTAAGAGATAAGCTTTAATTGTTCGTTTCATATAGTTTGTTGATTTAGAATTCTACTCAATTGTCTTTCGCTTTGTAAACCAATTTTGTTTGCTATTTCAACTTTTGACAAATCAGGATTCTCAACTAGTTCAAGAGCTTTTGCTTTTCTAATACTGGTGATAAATTGATTTACAGTAATACCGGTTTCTTTTTTAAATATGCGCGTAAAATTTCTCTCGCTCATATTGGCCATTGATGCCAAATCGTACAAACTTGTTTTGGTATGAATAGTTGAATAAATATAATCTTGTAACTTATGTATGCCATTGTGCAAATGGTTTCTGTACTTTAATACCTCGCTTTCTTGAGTGTCGGTACCATTTCTTCTGCTGTATACGACTAACTCGCGTGCAACCAGGTGTGCAAAATAGCTTCCCTTTAATTTCTCGATGATGTGTAAAAAAAGATCTATTCCGGCTGCAATTCCGGCACTGGTATAAATACCATCTTCATCGGTAAATAAAATATTCTCTTGAACTTTAATCTTAGGATAGCGTAGTTTTAGTTCATTCGTTTTTCTAAAATGTGTGGTGCAGCATTTGTCATCTAATAGTCCTGATTCAGCTAGCACGAATGCACCAATACAAATACTGCAAATATTAACTCCTCGTTGATGTTGCATTCTAATCCATTCGAACAGTGCTGTGTTTTTTAAAAATTCGGCTGAGCTGATATAGGAATAAGCAATACCAGGAATAATTAAAAAATCTCCTTTTGCGAGTTTTACTTTTGAAAAATGTTTAACCGCTCCAAATGGCAAGCCGCTTGTTGACAACACAGTTGAACCAATTCCGCAGTATTCAATTTCAAAATTTGCTTTAAAATCAATTGCTTCATGAATTGCCTGGTCGGCTCCGGCTAAATCAAGTATGTGAATTTGTGGTAGAATAAGAAATGTAAACTTAGTTGACATGCTGTATCAATTTTTTGTAAAAGTTGCAAAAAAATATTCAAACAAACAGACAATACTTCGACATTTTCAGCCAAATGAAAATTTGATGAGTGAATTAATTTACCTCCATTACATTGCAAGAATGGTCTAAATTTTATACATCTTTGAAGCCATATTTTACTAGTTTACTAACTAAGAACTTGTCCTTTAAACAAACAAATGTTATTAGTCGAGTGTGTTAGCATACGACTGTTTTTGAAATTAAAGTCAAGTGTGAAAAATTGAACCAGTTGTTCGTTACAGATATTAGAAAACATGGACCAAAGAAAAAAAGACTATATCCTGCTTAGAAAGATTTCATCGCTGTTCAAGGCTGTTATGAATGAGAATTCATATACCCTGTATCAAGCTTTTTGCTTAATTCGCTCTTTATGTAATTACAATTATTCTTACTTGCAATGATACACTTAATTCAATACTATATCGAAGTTATTTTTGAATTACTCCTTTTTCAAAATAAACTTTATTCCACTAGTAGCTATTTGCAAAGTCGTTATTTCATCCTTTTCGTTTTGTAAGAATGTATAATTGTCAGTTGATTTTGGGTCGTCGAAAAAATTGTTTTCATCTTCAGCATACAATTTAGTGCGTGTATCATCGGGTTCAATTAATACTAATTTTTTCTCAACTACTTTTAGTGTATAGTGTAATTTATGTTCCTTAGAAACAAAAACACCTTCATACTTTTTTAAAATTTCAGTGGGCAAGTCAATTTCCTTTCTTGAAATAACTTTTGGAAGTTGAAATGGCTTGTTTTCACTAATACTAGTGCTTGCCTTTACGATTTCCTCAAATGGAATATTTGTTTGATTGGAAAGAAAAATAATGGTGGTACGGCTTTTTAAATTAATGCTTAAGTAGGCTCTATAACCCTTTCTACCACCTGCTTGCACAAGTATGCTATCAGTTTTAAATAAAACCGCTTTAGACTTCTCTGAAATAAACTTTGAAGAAATTATTTCTTGACTGAATTTATACAAATCGCTTATGGTGGTAATAATATTTCCAGTTTCAAACTGATTTATAGTTTTTGTTTCAGTAGCTTCTATCCTGTCATTTTCATTTGTAAAACCAAAAACAAAATTGCTTTTATCTGCAGCATTATTGTATTCAAAAGTGTTCTCCAATTTTAACTTACTGAAAACATCTTCTTGCATGAAAGAAAAATAGTTTTTTCCGGAAGCCTTTTCTATGATGTAATGAAGTAAAAAATATCCAACGTTTGAATAGGCAGTTTGCGTATTAGGTTCAAATACTAATGATTCTTTTCGGGCCATATCAATAGCTTGCTTTAAACTCAACTTATCATACTTTTCGTAATCGCTTATTTCTCTTGGCAGACCCGATTTATGAAATAGTAATTGTTCAACGGTTATCTTACTTGCATTCGGAAAATCAGGTAAAAATTTAGCCAAGCTATCAGAGAGATTTAATTTTCCTAGCTCAGCTAACTTTAGTATTGCTACTTTAATAAACACTTTGGAAACAGAAGCAATAATAAATTTACTTTGTTGGTCCACCTTAAAGCTATCATTTACTCCGGTTATGCTATACGAATTTTGAAATAGTATAGCCTTGTCTTTTGCAACCAAAACATTTCCGTTGAACTGATTTAACTTATGGAGTTCAGTATAATAAGTATTAAACTCCCTTTGCTGTGAATTTGCAGTTAGTGTAAAGCAAAAAAAGAAAGCAACTAAAATTGAAAAGTTAATTTTAGACATAAGTGTTTTGGTTTTAAAATTTTGTTTTCGATTTATTCACTAATTCAATTACTCTTTAAAAAATCACCATCAATAATCAGCAGCTTTGTGCCATTTTTAGTTACCGAGCGATGTGAACTCAAATCATCCGACACAATGTAACTCTCTCCTTTTAATAGTTTAATTTTTTCACCACTTTGCAACTCTGAAATAAACTCTCCTTCAAGACAATGCACAATATGCCCTTTTTTGCACCAATGATCAGCAACATAACCGATCGAATATTCTACAATACGCAATCGAAGTTCGGCAAATAGCAAAGTCTGCCAGTGGGCTTTGCCACTTTCTCCTTTATATTCAACTTTTTCAATTGTACTCCAGTCAATCTTTTGAAATGGTATATTCAACATATTACTTAGTATTAAAATTCTATCTAACAATACTCCTACTTCAATTATTAAACTCCACTTTTCTAAACTCGCAAATCAACAAACTAACAGAAGCCTTAATTCGTAATCCTTCCATTGAGTTTATTCTAATCAACTAGGCTAGAATAACATTTGAAGCATTCTGTTTCGTAATCCTTTTAAGTTGGATGTTTCGGCGTTTGATAAAAAAATAAAGGTGATATCCTTATCCAACAAGCGGTACATTACATGCGAGTTCCCGGGATGTCCACCACTGTGATAAACTAATTTTCCGGATGGTGTATTCTTTAAAAACCAACCAAAGCCATAAGCAATGTCTGGATTTGTTCGGGCATAAATAATTTCACCATTGTAAGTTGGTACTTCGAATGCCTCATTTTGAATTTCACAGGGCAATAAATTGCATTTCTTAAGTGCTTCGTCCCAAATTGCTAAATCTCTGGCTGTGCTAACCACTGAACCATCACCATAAAAATCACCTAAATAAGATACAAAATTATACTTGGGCTGAAGGTGGGCATGTGTAAAAGTTCCATTTTCAAACGAATGTCCGTAGGCTAATTGATTATTTTGTATACGCCGAATATCTGTTACCATCAGCGCGAAAGTATTATTCATTTTTAGTGGCTCGAAAATAGTTTGCTGCATAAATTTTTGATAGCTCATACCGGAAACATGCTCAATTACCAATGCTAAAAAATCATACCCTATATCGGCATACTGAAATTTTGTTCCGGGATTATACTGCAAGGGCAGTTGATGTTGAATTAAATAAGCTAAAACTTCATTGTTGCCAAAGGATTTGGTGGTATCCATCTTGGTTCTTATATCATCCCAAAAGTTAGGAAGACCGGATGTATGGTTTAACAAATGCCTGATTGTAATATTCTTGTATGGAAAAGTTGGAAGGTACTTGCAAACCATACTGTCATACTGAAGCAATCCTTTACTTTTTAAAATCATTATTCCATAAGCGGTAAACTGTTTAGAAATCGAGGCAATCTGAAAAGAGTTTTCTTTTGTCAAAGTCTTCTTTGAAACTGCATCAGCATATCCATAGCTTTTTTCAAAAATTACTTGATTATTCTTACTTATTAAAATTGTTCCAAAAAAAGGAGCACTGGCATAGGTACTATCAAGAATATAGCCAATACTATCTACATTCTGGGCGAATAAAAGCTGAAAAGGAAGTACAAAAAAAGTGAACAAAAATAGTTTCATTGAACATTCAATTTAAATCATTCTACTTAGTCTATATAAAGTGATTATCGTTTACTTCAAATTATAATGAAAGATATGCATTTACTTTGTGCTTACTCAGCATTGCTTTTATATTCTGCTAATCGAGTATTCAATAAAATTATAACTTACAATTAATAGACTACATCCAACTTAATTGCAATTAAATTGTAACAGTATCATTTAATTTTGATTCAATAAATACCTTAAAGTTGGTTCGTTGTGTCGAATAAATCCTTCCTGAGTATACACCATTTCTCCCTCTTTTGTCGCATGTAATTCAAAAGCGGTTAATCCTATTTTCTTACCTTCTTCGAGTAAAATTCTCAAAATGTTTTTACAAATTCCCTTTCTTCTAAATTCAGGAATGGTATACATATTCATAATATAGCCCCATCTTCCCGATGGGTTTTTAAAATTACCCGGCATTTCTCGCAAATGAATAGAGCCAATACCTGCTACAGTATCCTTGTCTTTTGCAATAATTGAAATAGAGCTGTTATCAACTATTGATTTCGAAAAATAGTTGGTCATTTGTTTTCTCAAAAACTGAATTGCTTCTTCACTTTGCTCGCCTGCCAATTCAAGTGAAAATAAAATTCTTTTTTCCACCAAAGTTTCAACATCAGCTACTGTTGCTTTATAATAATTAAAGTTCATAATTATTTCAATTGAAGTGTATACAAATAGTAGTGTTTACCAAATAATAATCCGAGCTCCTTTGTTCTTACAAAACCCATGCTTTCATAGATGTGTCTTGCTGCATGTTGAAATTCAGAAGTGTGTAAAGCAATACACTTCTCATCATTTTCAATTGCTTTATCGATGCACAGTTGTGTTAACTTTTTACCAATTCCATTTCCTTCAAAATCTGAGTGAACTGCAACCATCCTTATGTAAGCCCAATCCGCTTGAAACCATTTATAAGGGTTGCCATTAGGAATTAGAAAGGCGCTTCCAATAATTTTGTGTTCGTTCTCACAGATAAAACTAGAAGCGCTTTTTAAAAGTTCGACGTAAGTAGTTTCACTTTCAAGATTTTCAATCCAGGTAGCTATACTCTCCTTAGAAATTTCATTTTTATATTTCAGATAAACAAGCAAAGTTAACTCCTTTATTTGCGCTAAGTCATTTAAATTTCCTTCACGATATGTGTATTTTGACTTCATCCTTAGTATCTTATTTATTTTTAGAAAACTCTTAATTTTTTTGATAAAACAGGTTCATTTCGTTTCTCGCTTTGTTTTTGAATCTAACCTATTGCTTGACTATTCCACTAACTAAAACGGGTAAGTAAAAACGGTACGTTAGTTCATCTATTTCGGAAACTTACAACTTGTTAAATCCATTCTATTCAGTTGTACAAAGTGCAAAATCAACTGCTGCTTTAGCATGAATACTCATTGTATCGAAAAATTTTACTTCGCACTCAGCTTCGTGCAGAAACAATCCCAATTCCGTGCATCCCAAGATTACTGCTTCTACTCCTCTTTCTTTTAAATTTTGAATAATACTTCGAATTTTATTTCTTGATTCATCTGATAAAAAACCTTTAGCCAGTTCATTCAATATTGTATCATGTATTACTTCTTGTTCAACTTTACCGGGCAGTATGGTATCAATTCCATAATTGCCTATACAAGTACTAAAAAAAGGATCTTCCATGATGAACTTTGTACCGAGCAATGCGACTTTTTTCAAATTGTGCTTGTCTATTTCCTTGGCGGTTTCATCAGCTATATGCAAGAAAGGTATGTTTATCTTACACTTAATATCAGCAGCAATTTTGTGTGCAGTATTGCAACAAAGTACAATGCAATCGGCTCCAACATTTTCAAGTTTAATGGCTATATCGCTAAGCATGGTTGCAATTGCTTTCCAATCGTTAATGCTTTGCAAGTGCTTAAAATCGTTATAGTTCACTGAATACAACACTAGTTTTGCGGCATGGTTAGCTCCAGCTAATTCATTAACTTGTTCATTCACTAACTTATAATAAGCTGCAGTTGAATGATAGCTGATTCCTCCAATAAGACCTAAGGTTTTCATGCCTTTATTTTAGATTGTCTACTTATGCTTTTCATAATAATTTTTCACCGATTCGCTCATTTCCAATACTACTCCAAACTTCCTATCTTGCAGAGGCTCCTCGGCTTTCATTACAAGCGGAATATGCCCACTCCACACCTCATTAAGTATTGAATCATCTCCGATGGGACCTTCGTTTCTAATTTTCGCGGATGCCTTATCAATAGTGAATTTAATTATCATCGTAGCTTTCAATTGGTTTTCATCACCAACCTCCACTTCGCTCCATCTTCCTTTCACAATATTTTCTGTAATACTTTTCAATCCATCCATTCTTTCCATTTCATCTTCCACTAGCACAGCCTTACCAAACAATACAGTTGAGCGATAATTAACCGATGTATGAAACAGACTTTTAGCCAATACAATTCCGTCTAAATGCGTAACACTAATGCAAATTGTTTGTCCATCTAAAATTTGATTGAGCATAAAATTCTTTGTTGAACCATGTATATACAAAGTGTCGCCTACCCTACCATAAGCTGTAGGAATCATCATTGCTTGCCCTTGATGCTGAAATGCAACATGACACATAAATCCTGCATCCAAAATTGCATACACACTTTCTTCATTGTTCATTTCGCGTTTCGCTCCTCTTACTACTTTATTAAATTCCATGGGATTAATTTTTAATATTAGAATACTCTACTCTCAGCCACAAAAGTCAAGCATTCAAGAATAATAGCACAGATACAAATTTGTATATTATGACCAGTACAGTTATTTTTACCGAATGAATAAAAACGACTTACTCTATTTACAGATTGCGAATAACGTGGAACATCAAATCAAAAGTGATGTTCTTAAAATAGGTGATAAATTGCCCTCTTTAAGAACAGTGGCTCTTGAAAAAGGAGTAAGTATAAGCACTGCGCAACAATCGTATTTTGAATTGGAATGCCGTGGATTAATTGAATCCCGTCCACAGTCGGGTTATTATGTTTCTTATGCCCATAAGCATTTTAAAAATGTTCCTCAAACTAGTAAGCCCATCGTTGCTAAAATTGAAGATGGTACTGAAGAAATTATTTTTACTGTTTCACAAAACATCAGTAAAGCAAAAATTGAGTTGTCAACTGGTGTGCCTGCTATTGAATTATTACCGGTAGCAAAAATGAACAAAGCCATTGTGAATGCAACACGTACCTTACAAGGCGGAGGATTGAGCTATGACAAATACGGCAATCAAAATTTGAAAAAACAAATTGCGATTCGTTCTTTGATGTGGGGAGGAAAATTAAATGCCGACGATATAATTACCACATCTGGGAGTATTGATGCAATTTCCTTTTGCATGCTTACCTTGGCTCAACGTGGCGATACTATTGCCGTTGAGAGTCCCGTGTACTTTGGAATTTTACATTTGGCAAAAAGTCTTGGATTAAAAGTGTTAGAGTTACCTACCAATCCAATAACAGGTATTGAAGTAGATGCGTTGAAAAAAGCATTGGAAACAAAAAAAGTAAAATTGTGTTTACTGGTTAGCAATTTCAGCAATCCATTAGGCAGTTGCATGCCCGATGAAAATAAAAAGGCTGTTGTTAAATTAATGGAAAAACACAATGTTCCCTTAATTGAAGATGATTTATTTGGGGATTTGTATTTTGGAAAACATCGCCCCAGCTGCTGCAAAACCTATGACGAAGGTGGTTTGGTACTTTTGTGTAGTTCTTTCTCAAAAACACTAGCACCGGGCTATCGGGTAGGCTGGATGGTACCCGGTAAGTTTAAAGAAAAAGTTTCACGAACTAAATATTACCATTCGCTTTATACCAGTTCCATTACACATGAAGCAGTGGGAAGTTTTTTAGAAAATGACCGATATGAAAATCATTTGCGAAAACTAAGGCAAACTTTACACCGAAATTCATTGCAGTTTTTACGTTGCATTAGTCAGTATTTTCCTGATGATACAAAAGTTACTATACCGCAAGGTGGTTTGCATTTATGGGTAGAGCTAAACAAAAGCGCCGATACCGTTGAACTTTACAATACCGCTATGGCACACCAAATAAGTATAGCACCCGGACGAATGTTTACCTTACAAAATCAATACAACAATTGTTTAAAATTAAATTGTGGATTGGTATGGAACGAAAAGGTAGAAGGAGCTTTGAAGTTATTAGGTAAGTTAGCTGCAAACAGGTAAGTGACTTGAGCTGAATTATTTTTTAAGCGCTGATTCATAAAGACTAATCCACATTTTCACGCTCATCTTTTTCATTAAATCGCCAATGAGTTTATAGGGAATATCATCAAATTTTTTGAAGCGAATACAACTTTTACCCATGTCCAATTTTTGCTTGGTGTGCTTTGGATACTCAGCAACGAACCAGTTCAATAAATCGGTATCTGCATAAATGCCCATATGGTAAAAATTAATGGTATTTTTTTGGGAAGCAATTGCAGCAAAGGGCAATGGTTCGCTCGGTTTGCAATGATAGCCTGAAGGATAAATTGAATGTGGAACAACATAACCCAATCCACCATAACTAATGGCTGCTTCAAATCCCTTGGGAAGGTTTTTTATAATAACATCATGTAATTTATTAAAAGCTTCTGCTCTATCGGCAGGAACTGAGGTTAAAATTTCGTTTACTGTTTTTCCTGTTGCCTTCATTGATAAATACTTTCTATTGAATTAATTTTTGATATTACAAATTAACTATTGGCCTGAATACAAATTTAATCTTATGAAAACAGTTTCACAAATCTTAAAACAACTGTTACATTGAATTGAGTTATCGATAGAAGTAGTCGTAATAGCTAGAAGAATTTTATCTTGTGTACTAAAGCTTTTGTTTGTTAAGTTCTCCATCTGTTTTCAAGTTGTTGCATACATCAAGCAACAATGGTTGAACAGCCTTTCCTATTTTGAAGCAACAACGCAAAGTACACAAATCCCATTTTTAGGAAATACATTCTTTAATGTAATTCTAAACTGTCAATTTTTTAACCCTTTATTCTTTTCGTTAGGTTCAATTAAGTCCCACTTATTTCCGTATAAATCCTCAAATACAGCAACTGTTCCATAGTCAAAATCTTGCGGTGGCCTAACAAATTTTACACCTCTACTTTTCATTTTTTCGTAATCGCGCCAAAAGTCGTCTGTATACAAAAACAAAAAAACTCTTCCTCCTGTCTGATTACCAACAAAGCTCGCTTGTTCTTCATTTGAAGCTTTTGCTAATAACAAACAACACTCTTTGGCCCCTTTAGGTGCAAGCATCACCCACCTTTTGTCTTCGCTTAACTTAGTATCTTCTAATATATGAAAGTCAAGTTTTTGGGTGTAAAACTCAATAGCGGCATCATAGTCGTCAACGAGTAAAGCAATATGAGCAATTCTTTGATACATGGTATTTTTATATTTATACTAGTTTAGGAATAAGTATGAAAACCAAACACTATTTCAAAATAAATTTTGTGTGCAAGTTTTAAAATCTTCTGCAACTACTTATTGTTGGCCGATAACAAAATTCATTTATTTGAAGATTGTTTGTATGCTGCATGCAACTAATTTAACTCTTTAACTTTCTTACTAGCAACTAATCTAAACTAGATTTTGTTCCTAATTAACAAGAGTTACCTCCCTTAATAAGTATTAAAGTTTTACAAATTTCGATGTCAAAATGTTTGAGTTTTGCATGACTTTAACATAGTACGCACCATGTGCAAGTTCGGAAACTTGAATTATGCTTTTTCCAACTTCTCCCTTTTTGATCAATTTTCCTTCCACTGAATAGATTTCAATACTGAATTCTTTAGTAACAACATTATTAGAAAATTGTATGGATAGATAATCGTTTGTTGGATTTGGAAACAGTTCTATCGATTCTTCTGCTTGAATAGTAGTAATTGAAACTGAATTTGGATCAATCGTTTTTACTAAATAACCATTCTTACCTGCAGCCCAAATCATTGTATCATTAAAAGAAGTAATACTATAAATTGGTTCATTCATAGGGTACATATTCCACCAACCTGAAGTAGTGGATTCCATAATCAATCCCGAATTTAATGAAATACTATGCGCACCGGCGAAAGTTTTATCATTTAATGTGGTATGCAAGTGATGATAAATGGGATAGTAAAATGTTGCTGTGTTAGGATCCAACGACCATGTTAAACCACCGTCGGTTGAGATTAAAAGTCCTAATCCTGTGCTACCATTATTGTAACCCACATAAGCCAAATTGGAATCAACAATTGTAATGGAGGTTAAAGGAACAGCATTACCAAGTGGAGATGGAATTGTGTCCCAATTGAAACCACCATCAATTGAACGAAGTATACGACCACCTAAACTAACTGCTAAACCCAACGAATCAAAAACACTATATTCAAAATCAATGTCAACCACCATATCCGAAGCCGACCATGACGGAGTATTTACAGTAGCAGTTGTTGCAGTTCCAGATGAAAAGCGAATCATTTGCTCTCCTTGGAAACAACCGGATCCTCCAACATATCCTTCTCCGTCAGCAGTAAAAAACAAGCCTTGATTGAAACAAAGTGTAGTGTTCAAAATAGTCCAGTTTAATCCACCATCAACTGTTCGGTAAATACCCGAATAAGGACCTACTGTTGCATAGCCAATGTTAGCGCTAACAAAATCTAATTTTAAAAAGTCATCTCCTCCGGGTAAAAAAGAAATTCCATTATAGGGTACAGCATTCCAAGTTAATCCTCCATCGATTGTTTTAAGCAGCAAACTATCGGCACCGCCAATGTAGCCAACTTGTGGAGTAGGAAATTCTATGCAATTTAAATTCTTTGTTGTTGGAACTACAACTTGTTGCCATGTTAGCATTTGCGCATTGCTGAATGAAACAGTAAGAAGGCAAATTAAAAAAAGTAGCTTTTTCATGATATCAATTTTTAGTGAATATTAATTTATGACAAAACTAGTCTCACTTATTTTATTCGAATTATGAATTTCCGCCAATTACTTATGAATTTCCGCCAGATGCTTGGTTAGCTCACTTGGAGTAAAGCCTGTTTTAGACTTAATAAATGCTGAAAAAGAAGCAGGAGAGTCAAATCCAAGTTGATAGGAAATCTCCTTATGAGATGTTTCTTCAAAGACTAATAAACGCTTTGCCTCTAATATTATTCTATTATGAATTAATTGCAGAGGACTTAAGCCTGTGTGTTTTTTAATGGTTGACGAAAGTTTCTTTTCAGTAATACCAAGCTTTTCAATATAAAACTGAACACCTTTATTATTCATGTAATTTACTTCGAGTAATTGATAGAATTCGAATAAAGCATTCTTTTCTACATTCTTTGTTGAATTGGTATTTAAACAACTGTGCTCTATCACTACTGCAATAAACGCTTGTAATAGTTGGGTAACAACCGGATTGTTCGCTGCTGCATACTTAGCAATTTTACTACTTAAAATATTCAAGAGCAATTGCAGTTCATCAAATAAATCGCGACGCTTCTCAAAAACAATCGCCGAGCTTTCATGATAGTTTAATTGCCTTAATGCTGCTACTAACTCCGATGAATTAATTCGCTCATCAGTAAATTGCACAACAGTACCTGATGAATTATTTCTATTCATCAAATGAATTTGCTGCGGACAAATAATGTAACAACTGAAATCATATCCATCATAATTTTTGAAATCGATAAGTTGGTTACAACCTCCCTTTTCGATTAACATAATTTCAAAATAAGTATGTCTGTGTTCCCTCTTAAAATCGTAGGGATTGGTGTGGTCGAGCGGCAAAATATTAATCTGCATTGAATCATTGTCAAGCGAGTGAACCGGAAGCAATTCCTTTTTCATAGTATGACTCGATGAATGATTCATTTTTAGAATGCTTTCTTAATTTGGATGATTAAGTTTAGTTTAATCTTATGATTTTCAAATTTACTAAAAGCGAGCTATCGCCCATACTATTAAACTAGTATACAAAAATAGACATATTCAAGTTGTTTGTATTATTGTCCGCGTAGGTTCTCTTACTTGCTTCTATAAATTTCTCTAGGATAGTCAAGTATTTTCACTGTTTCACTTTGCAATTCTTTGAGTGCGTCCTTTGCAATCCAATTGGCGGTTTTATTGTTTCTAACAAGTAATTGATTTGCTACTTCAATTGCCTGTTTGTTTAAATCTATGTTACGTTTTCCAATACTTCGCAATGACCAATTTACAGCCTTTCTAACATAAATTCTTTCATCGTTAGCGTGCTTAATTATAAGCGAAAAAAAATTTTCATAGCATTCATTATTTGCTTTTTTGTCGGCCATACAATAAGCTGCGATTATTGCGAATGCAGCTCTTTTTTCAAATTCATTTGCTCTACCTGCCCATTCATTTGCTTTTGAAACTGCAAATTTACTTTTGGCAAAAAGCAGCATACAAAAGCTATCGCAAATTTCCCAATTTTCAAAAGTTACTACCCACTTTTCCATTAGGTCTTCGGTTAAATCCTTTGGATTATAAATTTTACTACATAAAATTCTTGCTTCGTAAATTCCGCTATCAAAGAGTTGTATAGCTAATTGATTGTCCTTTTTTATTTTTTTTACAAGTTCATTAATGTCTTTTTGAAATATACCTAAAGAGTTGTTGGCAACAATTCCGAACTTTTTTTCTTTAAATTCCTTCTTCTCTTTATCGCCTAATTTCTTTAGCTCTGAAATAATTTGAGTATAAGTCATTGCAATTTCTTTGAATTATTTAATAATGTAAAATCTTTTTTTTCGAAATTATTACTTCAAATTTTTATGAACTGTTTGCTTTGTTATTTATAAACCGGTTCAATATCATCGATTAACCAGTGACTATCCTCCAAACTTAATTGGTACTTGTAATGATAGTCTGAGGAGAAATGAATTAATAGTTGCACCGAATTACCTTCCCTTTTTACCAGCTCCATTTTTGTTTTGTTCAATTCCTTTAGGCCGGGATCTTCTTGACTAAACAAAATAAAATCATAATCAAATCCTTCAGGAGGCCCCTCATTACTTGGATGCTTTTTAAAATGTTGTTCACATTTTTTGAAGTAATCACGCCATTTGTTGGCATACTTTGTCGAAACCATTTTAGTTTCGGTAAGCGTGTTCAAATATTTTTCGGTTGCTTCAAAATTTACTGCATAAAATTTTGAAGCGTCTCTTGTTTCGCTAGAATTATAAAGCACTAAGTCATCCATTAAATTATATCTATGCACATCATACCATTTTAAAAAATTGAAAATTGCGGTTTCAGGGCTTGATTCAACTTTAGAAAGTGCATCATTGTTTGTTTCAGAATTTACTTCACAAGATGGTCTTGAACATGCAAAAATGAAAATGAGTAAGAATAAATAAATTGAATTGCTCATAAATTGGATTTAAGGTTTTACACTTTTATTCTGGGCAAGCAAAGTACATTTAAGGTGAAGCCTAACACAAAACTATATGCAGGCTTAAAAGCTAGCTAACGATTTAGTGTTTGGTGTTGTGGTATATTTGAACTATAAGAATCGGGAACGTTAAACTTTCCTTTCCTCAAAATAGCGAACTAAAATTAACCAAATTTGTAACGAAAACAATTGTCAGCTATTTTCTAGTTACACAAATTTTCTTAGTGCTTCAAAGTTAATTATCTTACTTTCCAGCCAAAATAATAATTCACGCTAAACCACTGTTAGTGGTTGTGGCAAAACTACAAGCTCTTAGAAATACTGCCGATCTCTTGGGATAATTTATCAATGTCCTTTTCAATTATTGTCCAGACAATTTTGTAATCCACTCCCATATAGTCGTGAACTATTCGATTTCTAAAACCAATAATTTGAAACCAATCAACGGTTACATATTTTTCTTTAAACTCAAATGGAAGTCTATTTGCAGCTTCGCCAATAATTTCAAAATTTCGAATTACAGCGTCAAGTGTTTTGGTGTCTGCAATAAATGAGTTATAGTTAAGCCCAACCGTTTATTTTTTGATTTTTTGGACAGCGTCCAGAATGTCAGACAGCAAAAGCTTGGCGTCACGTTTAGACATAACTCAGGTCTTGTTCTATTTCTTTAAAATACTGAGGCTTAATTCCGTTTTTAGAAACCAAATCCACCTTAGCTTTTAAAATTCTTTCGAGTTCGTTTGCTAGGTCAATAAACTCTACCCCGATTGGTTTTTGAAAATCAACTAAAATGTCAATGTCGCTGGATTCAGTTTGTTGTCCTCTACCATAAGATCCAAAAATAGCCATAAAACTAAGTCCATACTTTTCTGTCAGTCTCAGTCTATTGCTATTCAATGTTTCTTTTATTTCAGTCAAACTTCTCATTTTACAAATGTATTCAAAGATTGCTGGAATTCAAAATTGCTATTACCACTAACATGCTGCGGCTTAGCGCATTGTTTTCTTTTCTATTGTTACGAGTTTATAGTCTGTAAAATTGGCTTGGTGACTCGTAAGGCTGTCAACATGAAAGTGTTCTCTCTTTAAAATAAATTGATTTTCATTGATCCACTTTACATCAGTCGGTCCCCATGTAGTTTCTTTGACAAATTCCGTTTCCAAACTGTCTGAATTTACTGTGTAAAATTCAATTCCATTAAAACTATAGCCTGCTTCCAAATCTGAATTTATTGAAATTATTTTTTTACCCTCTTTGGAAATATAAGGTAACCCGCCAATGTATTTCTTAAAACCATTTTTCCGGTTAACTAGCATCCAGCAATTTCCTTCACCAAATTGAACTCTTAGTAAATAATAGTCAATGATTTCAAAATAATGCTCAAAGTTATAGCCTTCGTCCTTTTTGTCATCCCACATTGCGAAAATCTCTGTCTTATTGTTCGAAAGTTTTAAAACTAATGTGGTGTCAGTCGTAAAAAAACTGTCACAAAACTTGCGACTTAGATAGGATTGAATTTTTGCTGCTCTGTTATGCCAATTTCCAATTGAATCGGTTAATTGAATCCGATAATTTAAATCCCCATAAATGTCTGTAGTCGCAAAACTGTCTGCATTTACAAATGTTAAAACAAAGCTATCACTCATTAGTGTGTCAACTGGCAAAACCGCAGAAAGGCTGTCTGAACCTTTGTAGTTTCTCTGTCCGCACGATGCAAACAGTATAATAATTAATATGTAGTTTGCTTGTCTCAGTTTATTTGTTGTGTGAAACTTGACGCTAACATTCTGCTTGCAAGCGATTGTTTTATTTGTGGTTGAAGCACTGTCTTGTCTTCAAAAATAGCGAACTAAAATTAACCAAATTTGTAACGAAAACAATTGTCAGCTATTTTTAGGTTGCACAAATTTTCTAGCTGCTTCAAAGTGAAATCAATTGACGAGTTAGTTCTATTTTACAGCTTGCAATACTATCTGGTGAAGTATAGTTATAGTTGCTCTATGCATTCAACTAAAACAAAATTTCTTCTTTTTAATTTCCTTGCTTCAAAACATAAATAAGTAAAAATCCTAAACTGTTATCAAGTATTCGATTAATTTTGCCTGTTGTAAAAGCAATACTGTTAACTGTTCCAAATCCAATATTCGCGGTAACTTGCTGCTCCCAATTGTTCATACCAAATCCGCTTAATGTATAAAAGTAGGGTTGCTTGTCCTTTTCCCAATTCAGCCAAACTGTTGCACCACCTATTGGTCCTCCTTTGTTAATCATAACTGTTTCACCCTGGTTTAAGCCTATTCGAAAATAACTTCCCGAACTTATTTCCCTTTTTTCATTATTTATATTGAAAAATATGGATTTATCTCCCTCCTTTTCTTTACCAAAAACATACACAACATTTTTCTCAAATACCTCTTTTGCTTCTATTAATGAACTATCCGTGGCTCTATAACAATTAATAATCAAGCTTGTTTCTCCGGATGAATCTAAATGTGAAAATGACTTAAACGAAAAACAATTCGCCCCTAGCAAGTTTGCTTGTATGCGACTACTTAAATATAATTTTTCAATTGATGAACTAACAGCCTTTTCCTTCACTAGCAGTGTAGCAACAAATTGAAACTTATTACTATCATTTGAGGCAAGTATAAAATCAAATTTATGCAGCTCAGGGACTATTTCTAAGTTCGACTTTTTTAAAACTTCTATGCTCTGCGAATAGCCAACTAATATTCCAAAAGTTATAAATACAAAGAGCAGAATTTTCATTGATGCCAGTAAAATATGATCATTAAAAAATACTGTAATAAAGTTAACTAAAATATCTCGAGATTAGGGTTCTGCTGCTAATAATACTTTGCGCTAAGCTGCTATGGGAAGTTTTTTACGGTCCACATTTGTTTAAACTTTTATATGTCCCCAGTTTTCTCCTGTCTTTATACGATGTAAAGTCATTGTGCTTACACCAAATTTCTTGGCGAGCATTTTCAAACGTGTCTTGCGGTCAGGGTCAAGCAATTTCTTTTTTAACCAAATCACTTGCGTTTCAGTTAATTTGTTGCCGTCAGATTTTATTCTGTTTTGAATAAGATTTTTCTTCGCTTCAATTACATAAGGGCTTGTCTTGCTATGCGCTAACATTTCCGCTTTTGTTGCCCATTTTAAATTACCTACATAGTCGTTGCCACGATTACGGTCTAGATGCAAAACAAAAACTTGTTGGTCCGATGACTTGGTTAGAAAATAGTTAGCTACAAGTCTGTAAAAGAAATAATGTCTGTGTTTTAATTTATTTTCAGCGTCACGAATTTTGTAACGAAATATTCTGTATCCATCTATTGTCGTGCCTTTTACAAACCTTCCCTCTTCTAGTTTGTCGGCATAACTTACAAGTCTTCCGAAATTTGAAATTGCGTAATGAAGTTGAAGTTTACCGTCAAATGATATTTCTTTAAATGTCTCTGTCGCAAAAAATCGTAACATAAATTGTCAATATAGTTTTTTCGTTATTGTTGTCAAATGTATCTCAAAGTTTGAAATAAAATTTGTCACTTTTTGTCTTTCTATTCTGATGTCGAAGGTGTCTCTAAAATTACCGATAACTAGTATAAAACCGCTAAAAACTTTCGCAATAATTACTTGCAGTTAAATGTTTATCAAAACAATCTACTTTAGTCCGAAGTTAACTATTCACCTCTTACCAAACACTAAAATATTTATAAAAAATCAATTCAAAAACAAGCAAACAACCCTCACTTATAAATCCCCAAATACATATCCTCACCTTGTCGCTTATAGCCTCGGTACATACCTTCTGAATTAAAAACCAAGGAAATATTTCCTGCTTTGTCCAATGCAATCAAACCACCTTCTCCACCCAATTTAACCAACTTATCGTTCACCACCTTTTCGCAAGCTTGTGCTAATGTTAAACCCTTGTACTCAACCAAACATGCCACATCGTAGGCAACAACCGCACGTATAAAAAATTCTCCATGCCCCGTGCACGACACTGCACAACTGGCATTGCTAGCATAAGTACCCGCACCTATCATAGGGCTATCTCCTACCCTTCCAAATTTTTTATTGGTCATACCTCCGGTAGAGGTTGCAGCTGCAATATTTCCATGCACATCTAAGGCAACGGCTCCTACTGTTCCAAATTTTTTATCGCTGTGGTCGAGCTGCATTTTATCGCTGTTGCGTATTTCGGTCAATTGGTCAAATCGTTGTTGCGCAAAAAAATATGCATCGGGCATTTGCTGCACATTCAATTTATGCGCAAGCTCCATCGCGCCAGCTCCGCTTAAAAAAACATGCTCGGTTTTTTCCATCACCATGCGCGCAAACGACACCGGATTTTTTACCTTGTCGATTCCTGCAACTGCTCCGGCCATTAAATTTTTTCCATCCATAATGGAAGCATCCATTTCATGCTTTCCATCGTGTGCAAATACCGAACCTTTACCTGCATTAAACAATTCATTGTCCTCCAAACTACGCACAGCCATTTCAACTGCATCAAGCGACGAACCTTGAGCTTCAAGAACCTTTTCGCCGGCAAGCAAAGCATCTTGCAGCGCGCTTTTGTAAGCGGCCTCCTTCTCGTCAGTCATGCTCGATTTTAAAATGGTTCCTGCACCTCCGTGTATTGCTATGGCATGTTGCTTCATTTTGATTTAGGGTTTAAATGTTTTATGTTTAGTGGCAAATTTAAGAACTAATTCCATGCACATAGATTTACGCAGTGATACCGCTACACGACCTACTCCAGGAATGTTGCAAGCCATGATGAACGCCAAAGTTGGCGACGATGTTTTTGGCGAAGACCTCAGCATTATTGAATTGCAAAACAAAACCGCCGAACTGTTCGGTATGGAAGCAGGACTGTTTTGCCCATCGGGCACCATGACCAATCAAATTGCCATTAAAACACATACCCAGCCCGGCGATGAATTAATTTGCGATAGCAATGCACATATTTACAATTATGAAGGCGGTGGTATTGCTTTTAATTCGGGCGTTCAAGCAAAACTATTGCTGGGCGATCGCGGACGAATTACTGCCGAACAAATTGCCGAACAAATAAATCCGGGTTTCGATTGGTTGGCTAAAACGAGTTTGGTAAGCATCGAAAATACTTCTAACCGAAGCGGTGGCAGTGTTTATGATCTTGAAGAAATAAAAAAAATTGCTGCCTTGTGTAAACAACAAAAACTAAAATTTCACCTCGATGGTGCACGTATATTTAATGCACTTATCGAAACAAAAGGCCCTGAAAATTTAACGGGCATGGATAAAATAAATTTCCTTGCCAAAGAAAATGGAAAGTGTTTCGATTCAATTTCAGTTTGCTTTTCAAAAGGGTTAGGAACTCCAGTTGGCTCAGTTTTGTTGGGTACTAGCGAATTTATAAATCGTGCACGGCGCATTCGTAAAGTGTTTGGTGGTGGTATGCGTCAAGCCGGATTTTTGGCAGCTGCCGGAACTTATGCGCTCGAACAGCATATTTTACGCCTCAAAGAAGATCATCGCAGAGCTACAATCCTTGCCACCGAATTACAAAAATTGTCTTATGTTGAATCCATCTTGCCTGCCGATACCAACATTGTAATTTTTACTTTAAAAGATTCATTTAGCGCCGATGACTTTGTGGCAACACTTAAAAAAAACAACATAGTGTGCTCAGGCTTTGGAAAACAAAAAATTCGCTTTGTAACCCATCTTGATTTTACCGACGAAATGTTGGAGCAAACTTTAACGCTATTAAAAAAAATTGCTCCTTAATTCATTGCCAAAAAACTATTTTGATATTGCATTAAAAATTGTATTTTTCACTCATTAAAACTTAAATCCAGGCTTATGGCATACACTTTTTATCCTTCCGAAGTGATTGACATCATTGATGAAACACCCAATGTAAAACGCTTCTTTTTTAAAGTTCCCGAATTTGAAACCTTTGATTTTTATGCCGGGCAGTTTGTAATGATGGATTTACCGCTCAATTCAAAAGTAAATACACGTGCTTACTCCATTGCTTCTGCGCCAAGCAACAGCAATACTTTTGAATTAATTATAGTGCTAAAAGAAGATGGTCTGGGCACCAATTACTTGTGGAAAAACATTCGTGTGGGTTCACAAATTCCGGTTACCAAAGCGCTCGGCAAATTTATGGGACCACGCCCTGCAAGTTTCGATACCGATTTGTGTTTTGTATGCACCGGTACCGGTATTGCTCCCTTTCGTTCGATTATTCAGGATATTATCAACCACAATATTCCGCATAAAAACATCAACCTAATTTTTGGTTGCCGCTTTCAACACGATATCACCTATCGCAAAGAATTTGAAGCCTTGCAAAATACCTTACCGGGTTTTAATTACATTCCAATTTTATCGCGCACCGGCGACGAAAGCTGGCATGGTGAAACCGGATATGTGCACCGGGTATATCAAAAATTATATGCCGATGGCACGCCTTGCACTTTTTACCTCTGTGGCTGGAAAGTAATGATTATGGAAGCCCGTCAAAATATTGTTGACATGGGTTACGATAAAAAGCAAGTAAAATTTGAATTGTACGATTAAGCCAAGCGTGTTACAACCATGACCAAATCTCGCTTAGAAGCATTCAGCGATGGTGTAATTGCCATTATTATTACCATTATGGTGCTCGAATTAAAAACCCCACACGGTACTACTTGGCAAGCATTTGAGCCTCTATTTCCGGTGCTTTTAAGTTATGTATTCAGTTTTATTTTTATTGGAATTTATTGGGGAAACCACCATCACTTGTTGCATACTATAACACATGTAAACAGCAAAATAATTTGGTGCAATTTGCATTTACTTTTTTGGCTTTCATTAATTCCCTTTGCCACCGCCTACATGGGCGAAAATCATTTTCACTACATTACAGTTGCATTGTATGCTGCATTGGCTGCAGTTTGCGGCTTAGCATATTACCTCTTGCTAAAAGTAATTTCAGAAGGCCACAAGAGCGGAAGCGAACTTTTAATTCCTTTAAAAAAGCAGGAAAAAAAGGGAAAACTATCATTGATACTCTACTTATTTGCAATACCTATGGCATTTGTGCATGCCTATTTAGCAACAGCAATTATTGCCTGCGTAACGTTAATTTGGTGGATTCCCGATAAGAACATTGAAAAATCGCTGGAGTAAAATCAAGCGCCAATTTTGCTTGTCGGTATTCGCTAAAAAATAAAACATGCCTAACATCATTTCCTTATATAAAAATTCATTTAGTGCAATTCAAAAAAATATTTGGATTCTTAGCATTGCCATGTTTATTAACCGCAGTGGTTCAATGGTTTTGCTTTTTGCTTCTTTGTACTTAACCAATCAATTGCATTTTACCATTGCCGAAGCAGGTATTGTGATGAGTTTTTATGGCATTGGCAGCGTACTTGGCTCTTATGCCGGTGGATGGCTCACCGATCGATACCACTTTTTTAATATCCTTATTTTATCGTTACTCTGCAGCGGCAGTATTTTGCTCATGCTCATTTTTGCATCCAGTCCCTTTAGTGTTACCTGCATTATTTTTGGCTATGCATTTTCAGCCGATATATTTCGACCTGCCAACTCTAAAGCCATTGCGGTTTATAGCACTCCTGAAAACCGAACACGTTCTGTTTCCTTAGTTCGCCTAGCCATTAATTTAGGTTTTTCAGTTGGACCTGCAATGGGCGGATTCGTTGCCATGTATTTGGGATACAAATGGCTGTTCGTAATTGATGCTTGTACCGGATTTTTAGCTGCTGCTATGTTGTATTTTTATTTACCCCGCGAAGCAGAAACATCACAACAAACTGAGGCCTCTTCCAATAAACCCGAAAAAAGCAATTCGGCTTACCGCGATGTTCGCTACCTAATATTTATTTTGATGGTAGCTGTGTATGGTATTTCCTTTTTTCAATTATTTGCAAGTGTTCCGCAGTATTTTAGCAGAGTGTGCAAGTACAGTGAAGACACCATTGGTTTGCTGATGGCCTTAAATGGAATTTTGGTAGTGCTTATTGAAATGCCCTTTGTAGCTGCGCTCGAAAAAAGTAAAAAGCAATTCAGGTTTATCATTGCCGGCACATTGTGTATTCCGGTAGCCATGCTCTGTTTGCAAATTGGCAATACCTGGATGCTATGGTCGGCGGGATACATTGTGGTTGTTACACTTTCAGAAATTTTGGCAATGCCATTTTTGATGAGCCATGCGCTTTCAAGTTCACCGGTTGAACGCCAAGGTCAATATGCAGCTTTGTATGCCATGGCCTTTGGAATGGCCAATATATTTGCGCCTTTGGTGGGTTTAGGATTGGCCGATAATTTTGGATTTACCATCACCTTTAATTTTTTTATGGGAATGGGATTGTTCTCAGCAATTGGATTTTGGTGGCTCAAAACAAATGAGCAAAAAAAAGTTCAGGCTGAAATATATTCCTGATTTTTTTTAGTTTGATAGAACAGAAGCTCTTTCAAACAATAAACTAATGCCTTCATAACTTTCTCCTTTTAAACCAGCTAAATTAGGTTGTTGGCACTTCTCTAAAAGCTAACTGATGGAAATTAACCATTTTCAAAAAAATTACAGCTTATACTTATTGGAAAATGGCAAAAATGAAAAAAGTATACTTAAAACCTATAGCCTATCCAAGAAGTTTGTTTGACTGCTAAATACTTATGATAAAACTTCTAATTGAAACCAATTGGGAAGTCACATTTAAATACGAATTCCAATCACTAAAATATCGTCTACTTGCTCATATTCACCACGCCATTGATGATGGAAATTTTCGAGGTTGAGCTTTTGCTGATGCATTTCGAGCAAATGATTATCGATTAATGTTTGATGGAAAAATTTGTTCTTTAATTTTTTTCCTTCTGATCCCCCAAACTGATCAGCATATCCATCACTGGCCATGTAAATAACATCCTTGGGTTGAAGTTTAATTACATTGTTGTGAAACTTCCTTACCTCTTCGCCAATAAAAATGCCGATAGGAAATTTATCGGCAGTGTATTTTGTTAATTCAGTATCGCGTACCAAAAACAAGGGATTAAATGCTCCTGCAAATTGCAGCGATAAATTTTCAAAATCTAACATGCACAAACTTATGTCCATACCATCGCGCACCGTCGACTCTTCAAAGGTTTGTCGTATCGTTAAATTAAACAATCTATTTACTTCATCCAGCAATAAAGCCGGCGTAGTCATAGCTGTTTCATTTAAAGCCTGACGCAGTAAATTTTGACCCACAATAGATATAAATGCACCGGGAACTCCATGCCCCGTGCAATCAACAGCGGCTACGTATACCTTTCCGGCCTTTTCGGCGAACCAATAAAAATCGCCACTCACAATATCCTTCGGGCGATATAATACAAAATAATCTTTCAGGTATTTATCCATCAGGGCCTTATCGGGTAAACTGGCCTCCTGTATGTGTTTGGCGTATTTAATACTGTCGGTAATATCTTTGTTTTTACTTTCAATTACCTTATTTGCTTTGGCTAATTCGTAGTTACGCAGTTTATAAATTTCCTTTTCTTTTTCAGCTTGCTCCAGTTCAAACTGGGTTTGCATTACATTTATAATTACTTCATTGTTGTTGATGAGCACCTTGCTTTTTACCTCATCGTGAAACTGAAAACACTCAAATGCCTGCTCAAAATTACCTGCCAGTTTATAGGCATTCGCTAAGTTTTTATACACTTCACTAATCAGCATTTTTTCGCCCATTTCTTTAGCGGCGCTCATAGCAAGCTGGTGATGATGTATTGCTTTTGGAAAATCTTTTAGTAAACAATAATAATTTCCAAGCGAGGTATTTGCTTGGGCGATTCCTTTTAAGTGATTATTAAAATCGCTGATTTTTAATGAACGCGTTAACACATCAAATGCTTTTTGTGTCTGATTCGTTTTTAAATACGTATTTCCAACACTGTTGAGTGCATCGGTAAGTCCAATCTCATCTTGCTCTTCAATAAACAACTCCATCGATTTGGAAGCATACTCTAAACAGATCTCGTATTTTTCTTGGTTGTAATAAACTGTTGAAATATGTCTATAAATATGTGCATTACCAGAAATATCATTGGCTTCACGGCTATATTTAAGTGCATCAAAATAAATTTCAAGTGCCTTTTCATATTGATACAACGAAAAGTGTATGTTGCCAATTGAACGTATAGCTTTTGCCAATCCTGAATTATCTCTTAATTCGAAATACAAGGATTGTGATTTTTGCAAATCGAGTAGAGCAATTTGAAACTGTGATAATAAATAATAGGATGAACCCGAAGCTAAATAGCTAAAAGCTAAACCTGCTATATAATTAATTTCAATGGCTACTTCGCGCGCCTTTAATGCTAAATCGAGCGCCTTATGAGGGTAAGATTTTCGAATACTCCAAGCCTTTTGATTGAGAGCGTCAACAAAAGCCGTATCTTCTAATGTATATTTCAAATCATCAATCAGTTCTTTTGACGCAAGCATAAAGTAGTAATGTTTGGGTTAAACTCAAATCTTATGCTATTAACTTAATGAACAAAAAAATACTAATTCCAAAGTTAAACTATTTATATGCACTTCACAATTATTATGAATAATTTAGACAAACGGACATTTCATCCTGCCAATTTACCTATTCACAATAACCAAAAAGTACTAACCCCAGAATTTTATAGCTTATAGCTGAATGCCAATTACCAAAATATCGTCAACTTGTTCATTGCTACCTTGCCAGCTTTTTATTGTATTCAACAAATAAGTTCGCTGCTCCTTTATGCTCAAATGCTGCATTTGCAATAAAGTTGATTTAAACTGATTGTATTTAAACTTCTTTCCTTTCGGCCCACCAAATTGATCAGCATAGCCATCGGTAAACAAATAAAGCGTATCACCCTTTTGCAACTGTATTTCATGATTGGTGAAGTGCTTTACCTCTTCGCCTATAAAAATTCCTATTGGAAATTTATCACCCTTTATTTCGGTAAGCTCACCATTGCGTATATGGTACAAGGGATTATTAGCCCCTGCAAATTCAACAATATTTTCCTGAAAATTAATCGAAAGCAATACTATGTCCATCCCGTCTTTCACCTTGCTTTCTTCATTTTTTTGACGAAGTGTGTATGTTACCCCATTATTGAGTTCATCTAATATGGTGGAAGGCTTCGAAATTTTATGTTCCAATATGGTTTGATTTAAAATATTGTTTCCAACAATACTCATCAAAGCTCCAGGAACACCATGACCGGTACAATCAACTGCTGCAACCAGCACTCTGTTATCAATTTCATCAATCCAGTAAAAGTCGCCACTCAATATATCTTTCGGTAAAAACAATAAAAAGCAATTTGGCAATAAGCGGTTTATCTCGTCGTCGGGAGGTAAAATAGTATCCTGAATTCGCTTGGCATAATTAATACTATCGGTAATATCCTTGTTTTTTAATTCAACAATATTTTTTTGATTTTGAATTTCCTCGCTTTGCTTAACAATTTCTGAAGTTCGCTCCTTTACAGTATTTTCCAGCGCTAGTTTTGCCATTTTTAAGCGCCTTACCGACAATTGAACCAGGATGTATAAAAAACCAACTACTAATACTGTATAAATAATGTAAGCCCACCAGGTTCGGTACCAAGGCGATAATATGTAAAACTCATAAACAAACTCATCGCTTTGCGTATTGTAAATATTGCGCGCCTTTAAGTGAAGCTTATAGTGTCCTTCATTCAAGTTGTTGTATACAGCCTTTGTTTCGGTTGACCAATTTTTCCAACTCGGTTCATATCCTTCCAAATAATAACTAAACTCGTTCGAACTTGCATCTTCGTAATAAGCATAATCGAAGTTAAATGAAATGTTATTGTAAGAATAGGCAATACGCGGAATAAACGAATCGGGCTGTTTGGTAATAGTAACCAGCAAGCTGTCTCCATCTTTCACTTGCGTTTCATAAAAAGAACCATCAAAAAGGGCTGAATCTTCACCCAAAATCACCGAATTTAAAATGATACTTTCTCTTTGCTCAAAATTCTTTTTCACTTTTAAATCGAGCAACAATAATCCTCTTGAAGTACCAATCAATAATTTCTTTAACGAATCGGTATAAAAACAACTGATATTACTTTTGTACAATCGCTTGTAAGGCTTTGAATATATTGATTCATAACCGGTAGCAATTTTCTTTATTTGGTTAATTGTTGTTCCCTTTTCGGAAGAATAATTTAATACCAGGTATTCATTCGAATTAAATTGCAAAAAATCAGCAATCTGCTTTTCATTTTGTCCATCGATAGCTTTTGAAATTGCAGAATCAGAATAAAATTTATTCTTGCTATAATCAAATGAATAAAAACCGGTTATGGTACCAAAAATTACCTTATCATCCTTTCTGAAAACCCGATTAAATTCGTTGGTTGGAAGGCCACTAACCGTATCATACAAAGTAAACAAAGTGGCGCCATCGGCAGTCGAAAAATTTTTCTTTTTGTTTGCATCAATTCTATAAATGCCATCTTGCTTCGCCCCTAACCAAATATTTCCCTTTTCGTCTTCGGCAATGGTGGTAATTTCGTTCATGATATTTTTCTCGGGATATTCTGTTTCCCAAGAAGCTCCATTCAAGGTTAATGCGGCAACACCATTTTTTAAACCAACATACAATCTATTCTCGTTTGTGGTACTTTGAAATGCTGTAAAACAAAAATCTTCCAACACCAAATCAAGCCCCAGGTCTTTTATTTCATACAAGCCCTTTTGAGAAACAACAAACAATCGTTCCTTACCCTTAAACTTTGCTTTAAGAAAGCTAAAACATTCGGCCTTCAAACTCAATTGCTTGAATTTATTTTCGTAAAACTGATCGGTTCGTTTTAGGTTGCCATCGTAACAAAAAACACCCAGCGTGGTACATACATAAATCTTGTTTTCGAACTTGGTAATAGCTGATATAGTTCCCGAAATTCCATCCTTATCGTTGTAAAAAGTAAAAGGCGAATTGAATTCTATTTTTGATAAACTCTGATCCAATGCTACCCATAAATTATTGCTGTTGTCGAGGTACAAGGCATTTACCTTATTGTCGAGCAACAAATTTGTTTTGTCGTAAACTCGGTAGGTGGTTCCATCTTTACTCATGGTAATTAAGCCACCTCTAAGTGTACCAAACACAAACGTTTCATTGTTCAATTGAAGTGCATCGTAAACATGATTTTCAATTAAAAAGCGACTCACGTTTTCAGAAAAAGGTTTCAAATTTTTTGTATTCAAATCATACAAAAAAAGTCCGCCTTCTCGTGCAGCTATCAGCAATTTTGATCTGCCATAAGGCAATATACTGTAGATGCGATCGTCTGAAAATGCTTGCCCACCGGTAACTAATTGCAAACTTCCATTCGAATAAACTTCTAAACCAACACCACGTTCCAATACATACAATACATCGTTTACATAAAAACTAAAGTGAAAAGTAGAAGAAGGTTTAATTACTTTAAATTTCCCCTGTTTGTAAAAATACAGTCCTTCAAATGTTTGAAAACAAATTCCATCCTTCGTATCATACACTTTACAAACTTCTGTGAATTTTTTGTCTTGCTCATTTAGTTTGGACACTAAACTCTGGTAATGCAAATGCCCATTTTTACTAGGTTTTAAATAGCCAAACTCCTTTTGTGCTCCCACATACACAATTCCGTTTTTAGCCGATTTTAGAGAACGCACAACCGAAGTATTCGGCAACTCTATGAAACGAAAATCGTTGTGGTTATTGAGCTGAACTATGCCTATTTGATTCCCTACAAACAGCACTCCGCGATTATCCTGTACTACCGACCAATTGGTGGTTTGGCGCAAATTAAATTCTGTATAATTTTCAATAAAAGGCAGGCCTTGTGCAAATGCCGCTTGTACTAAAAGAAGTTGGAGAACAAAAAATAAAAGGAGTAAAACTATATACCGAAAGTTGCTAAGTACCCTACATTTAAAAGGTAAATTGCGTTGGTTTTCTTTCCAAACTTGAACTATCACTTGCACGGTTGGTGCTTGCTGTTTATTTAAGTACACTTATTTTTTTTATCACTACACCATTTTCCGATTGCAAATGAAGGAAATAAATCCCACTCGTGCTTACTGAATTTTGAAACGAAAGCTGATGACTTAATTGATTTCCATTTAGATTTTTTTGCGACAACAACTTTCCACTATAATCGTACACCGACAATAAAATAGGGCCGGCTAAAGATTCAATTAATTGCAAAGTAAAATTACCATTTGAAGGATTAGGATAAACCAAAATAGCATCTGCCACAGTTAATTTGTTTATACTACCAAGCGGGCCACTCATTTGAAAGGTGCGCAAATTCCCTGAACTTCCCGATAAATAACCCTTGTCCTTTTTTACTTTAAATCCGGTATTGTCGTTTCTTACTCCTTTGCTATATCGTGTCCAGGTGTTCCCGGCATCGAGGGTTTGGTAAAGAATTCCTCGTTGGCCTGCTACCCATGCTGTATCGTTCCCTTTTACTTCAATACTTGTAAAGTTAACCTCCACTCCCGGAGGCATAGAATTGCTCCAAGTTAGTCCGCCATTGATTGTTTTTAAAAGTGTTCCACCTTTACCACACACATATCCAATTTGTGAATTTACAAAGGCTACATCCAATAAATCAGCTGTTGTACCGGTACTTTGCAGGTTCCAACCTCCACCCGAATTTTTTACTATGTTGGCATTATCTCCAACAGCTATCGCCCAAGATCCGTTGTCAATAACAGCATTTAAATTAGCCGTAGTTCCTGAACTTTCTGCAGTTAAATTTCCGGAAGTATAACGGTAAATTGCTCCATTTGCTCCAACCACTAAACCGCTTGTTGGCGAAGAAAGTGAACTTGCTGTAAAGCTCTCAACTGCACTACCACCTTGCGAAACTAGCTGCCAGGTAGCACCCAAATTGTTTGATTCAACCACCTTACCATCGGCTGAAGTCATTAACCATTTACCATTTAAAACCTGAACAGAAGAAGCATCTGTTAATCCGGTGTTAAGTTTTGGAATCCACGAATTTCCTCCATCTGTAGTAAATAAACATTCACCTGTGATCAACGAAACACAACCTGTTAATTCATCAATAAAACTAATATCAGTAATATCCGAATTAGTATTCGAATACAATGGAAAAGTAGGAAATGTATTATCAACGCGTATGTAATCGGTATTGGTTTTTTTAATGCTACAGCCGTTGGTGCTTGTAACGGTGAGCGACACATCGTACACTCCTATTTGCGTATAATTGTGAAAAGTAGTTGCTAAAGTTGAAGTTGTGTTATCGCCAAAATCCCATAAATAAGATTGTATTCCTGAACTGTTTCCGGTATATGAAAAATTAGCTACTACATTGGGTAATGAATAGTATAAAGTAGCCGGTGGAAATGTAAATTCAGGACTATTAATCACCAAACTGCTTCCATTGTTGGTTCCAATAGTTGGTGGATTATCAGAAATAACACGAATTCTATAAGCACTTCCATTTGAAATATAATCAGGCACTATGCAATTAATAGTTCCTGCACTGGTTGATTGTATGCTTCCGATTGAGGTGGGTAAAGCAAAACTACCGTTAGCATCCGACAATTGCGCAATAAAATAATTGCCCGAATTAAATGTACCTAAGGTTGAAAAGTTAACCGGAAATACGGAATTCTTACAAAAGCTATTCACACTAAAAGTAGCTATTGATGGCGCCGTTCCTGTAAAAGGTGCTGTTATAGTAAAAAAGGCAGCACTGTAATCAATGAGGTTTCCTCCATTTGAAATACGCACCAAGCAAGCCGCAGATTGCGAATTTGGAACCAACCAAAAATAAGGACTAGTAGTTACATTGTTTGCAATTAAATTCCAGGTAAATCCTGAATCAGTGCTGTAAAACAAATCGTGCACTGCAATATTGTTTGTAGTAAAAGTTATGGGCTTATAACTTCCTGCTTGCCATTGTTCGCCTCCATTTGGTGCTACAAGTTGCAATGCTCTTATTGTATCGGCTATTTGAAAATCTAAATTACTTACATCAAAAACCGAAGCATTTGAAGCATTACTAATTCTTATTTTGCAGCTACTTGAAACAACTTGTGGAACATGCCAATAATAACTTCCTGTTGAAGCTGGAACTGAATTTACAATAGTTGTGTACGCCCCACCGGTAGTATATTCCAGTTTTACTGCAGCAACTTGACTACTGTTCCAAGTAATGGAATGATAACTTCCTTGGTACCATTTTTCACCTCCATTTGGCGATACTAAATTTAAAGAAGTAACAGCAGGTAGAATTAAAAAATTACTGTTACTCACATCTTGCGTTGAAGAAACTGCATCTACAATTTTTATGAAACAATTAGTTGAAGTACTATTTGGAATTGTCCAATTATAATATCCCGAATTGCTGTAATTTAGAGCAATGCTTGAATAAGTCGCTCCTCCATCTGAACTAAAATAAATATTTACAGCATTCACTCCTTGACTGGTCCAGGTGATATAAAGCGTACTTCCAACCGTATAACTTAAACCTCCATTCGGAGTTTGAATATCAATTGATTTTTGCTGAGAAATCGTAAAATTTGCTGCACTGCTGGTTTTTAATGTTGGAGTAGCGGCGTCGGTAATTCTAATTTTGCAAGTACTTGATGTTACATTCGGTGTTGTCCATGCATAAAATCCAGAATTGTTTCCTGAAGCATTTGCATAAACAGAAACTCCATTTGCAATTGGCAACCAGTTAGTGCCATCAAGAGTATATTCTAAATTAAAACTGGTAGCGCTAAGTTTCGAAAACCAATAGATGTAAGTGGTTGTATTGGCTGCTAAAATTTCGCCTCCATTTGGACTAACCAACACCGGTGAAGTGAGTATTGAAAATACTGAATCGTTGGTGGCAATATTACTTGAAGTAGCTAAATCAGTAATTTTTATTTTGCATTGGGATGAATTAATTCCACTTGGTATAGCCCATGAATACTGAGAACTTCCTGACGCAGTTGAGGCAACTACTGTTGAGTAAAGACCTCCTCCATTTATTGAATACTCAATTTTTAGATTGGAAGCACCATTACTTTTCCATTTAATATTGCGCGTTGTTCCGCTAAACCAAAGATCGCCTTTGGAAGGAGAAGTTACCGTTAAATTCGAAATTTTTACAATCCAAAAATCATCCCCTCCATTATTCACACTTACATCACCATCAGCAGATGCAGAAATACCAACCGAAATAATTCCTCCATCCGTACTTTGTGCAACCGAATATGCATTGTCTTCCAAAGTACCTCCTACCGATTTTTTCCAAACCAATGTTCCATTTTGCGTTAATTTGAGCATCCAAAAATCTTTGTTCCCGTTATTCTGGCTTAAATCAATATCGTCTGATTCTGAATGTCCGGTAATCACAAATCCACCATCACTAGTTTCGGCTGCAAAATTTGCGCGGTCATTATCGGTGCCTCCAAATGTTTTTTGCCATTGAATAGCTCCTGTTGAATCCAGTTTAATGGCCCATAAATCGTCCTGCCCATAGTTACCATACACATCTCCATCATAGGATTCGGTATAGCCTATAATTAAATAGCCTTTATCGCTTGTTTGGATAAATGAATTGGAATAATCATTCGCAATTCCTCCCAAGGTTTTTGACCAAAGCAAGCTTCCATTCTTATCGGCACGTACCACCCAAATATCATTTTTATAGGAATGATTCTGTGCACCAACATCTCCATCATTCGAAAGAGTATATCCAACAATAACATAGCTACTATCCTTTGCTTGCTTTACAGTATACGCCAACTCATCCTTAGTACCTCCATAGGTTTTTTGCCAAATTAAATTTCCGGAAGTATCCAATTTACAAAGCCAATAATCATATCCACCATGGGCACCTGTTACATTGCCATTGCTCGAACGGGAATAACCTATTACCAATAATTTCCCATCCAGCGTTTGAATTACTCCGCGTGCAATATCCGTGCTGGTACCACCAAAAGATTTTTGCCAAATAATATTTCCGCTGTTTGAAATTCGTACTACCCAATAGTCACTTGCACCATGATTTCCTGTAACATCTCCATCGGTTGATGAAGCATTACCTACTAAAAGGTAACCACCATAGCTAAGTTCAATAACCGCATAGCCTTTATCAGAAGCAGTTCCACCATAGGTTTTTTTCCACTGTACATTTCCGGATGCATCAATTTTTACTAACCAATAATCATAACTTCCATGATTACCTACTACATCTCCGTTAATAGAATTTGAATTTCCTAAAATAATAGAACCACCATCACTGGTTTGATACACCGAGCGAGCTTCATCGGTACCTGTTCCTCCAAGTGATTTCTGCCATTGAAGGTTAGGTGTTTGAGCAAATACATTGCTCGAAAAAAAGTAAACCAGAATTAAATTAAGAATAGTATTCTTCATTACTAAAGGGTATTTGGTAAGTCTTGTAAAAATAAGTGTTTTTTACAAAAAAATCACCCTACTAATAAAAATCGCACAAATACTCCTCGCAACTATTTACAAAGGTATTTTTGGTAATTACAAAATCAAGTTTGCTAGTCGGGCTTTATTCTGTTACCGCTAGATGAACAGTTAGCTCATCCTTTCTCTCCTTGCGTTTAATGGTGAATGATTGACCACCGTAAACCATTTGAGAAATTGAAGAATCATAACCAATCGAATACAGGTAATAATCACCTTGCATTAATTCTTTAATATGCACATGATCTTCGTTCGGTTCTCCTGTATAAACTGCATCAAAATTTCCTATTCCGGGTGATTCCTTTGCATTAAATTTTACATATACAGTTGCTCCGTAAATTGGTTTACTGTGATGCTCAGGAAAAACGGCAAGTGTGGCATCTCCGCCTAGTCCGGCTTTTTTGCAAGAAGAAATCGCGACTAAACTGATAAGGAATATTCCTAAATAAATTATTTTTTTCATTTGTATGGGTTAGATTATTGTTTTTAAAGATAAAATTGAATTCTGTAATAAAAAAATACTAGTTGTTAAATTATTCTGAAATTGCTTTTAAAAAATTCACTAAATCTGCTTTTTCCTGAACAGTTAAATTCATTGGTTTTAGCAATGCACTCTTGTTTGGATGGGCTTTTAAACCACTGTTGTAATGTTCCACAACAGCTTCTAAAGTAGCCAAACTACCATCGTGCATGTAAGGTGCGGTATGAGCAATATTGCGTAATGAAGGAACCTTAAACTTTCCTACATCGCTTTGTTGAAGCGTAATTCTTGCTCTTCCCGAATCGGCATAGTTCAAATACAAGCCGTTGTTTTTAAAACTATTGTCGGTAAAATTATATTCACCATGACAATGAAAACATTCGCCTTTCTCACCAAAAAATAAATCGTATCCACGTTTTTCGGAAGCATTTAAAGCAGTTGAATTCGAATTATATTCATAGTCGTCGTATCGGGTAGGCTTACTGAACAAAGTTCTTTCATAACAGGCAATAGCTCTAGTAACACTATAAACACTGGCATTTTCGTCATAAGCATTTTGAAATGCTAATCTGTAATCCTCAATACGGTTTAAGCGCGTTACAATTTTGTTGATGTCGAAATCCATTTCATTGTGAGCATCAATGGGAGCCAATACTTGCTGCTCTAAATTGGGAACACCTCCATCCCATAGCATATAGGGCTGATAGGCAACATTTAATAACGAAGGTGCATTGCGTATACCTTTTAAACTATCAATACCAATAGCTACCGGTAAACCGTCGGTAAAAAATAAATTCTCTTTGTGGCAACTTGCACAGCTAATAGTGCTGTCACGCGAAAAAATCGGATCCTGAAATAAGCGCTTACCTAAATTTATTCGGAATATAGTTGGTTCATTGTCGGCCGGTATAGCAGGATATGGAAAACCTAAGGGTATTGATAAACTGATTACTTGCTTTCCCGGAATTTCGTTTACTAAATCCTTATCTTTCTTACAGGATAAATAAAGCAAACTAGGTAATACAATTGCTAA
>Ga0075163_10000213_pt1 | contig 69674 bp, 64 predicted proteins | sample JI1023141ADNA_FD_71478 | JGI IMG/M metagenome (GOLD analysis project Ga0075163, IMG submission 71478) | Wastewater effluent complex algal communities from Wisconsin, to seasonally profile nutrient transformation and Carbon sequestration -... | ecosystem: Engineered > WWTP > Effluent > Algae... | reverse complement strand
CACCTGGCCCAGGTCCGTCAGACGCAGGGCGTCGGCGTCGAGCTTCACGAGTCCGTCGGCCGCCAACGGCTTCAACGCTTCGAGCTCGGCGGCGAACGTCGTGTCGAACACGACGTGGTGACGCGCTTCGATCTCGCGCTTGTCGAGCACGCCGTTGCACATCAGGCCCACGATCACGTCGCGGCGCAGGGCATCCTCGGCCGACAGTTGGTGTCCGCGATGCGTGGCGTAGCCGCGCTCGTTCATCAGCTGGAGGTAGTCGGCCTCCTTGGGCGCGTTCTGGAAGAACGCTCCGGCCACGTCGCCGATCGACGACACGCCCAAGCTGACCATGTCGTCGCCGCGTCGCGTCGTGTAGCCCATGAAGTTGCGCTGCAGCTTGCGCTCGGCCAACGCGCGCGCGAGCTCGTCGTCGGGCAGCGCGAAGTGATCGAGGCCGATGTACACGTAGCCGGCCGCTTGGAACTGCTCGACCGAGCGCATGAAGATCGAGAGCTTGTCCTCGGACTTGGGCGCGAGCTCCAGGTCCATCGCCGTCTGATGCTTTTTCATCCACGGCACGTGCGCGTAGTGGAACAGCGCGACGCGTTCGGGACGGATCGCCAACACGCGCTCGACCGTGCGTTCGAAGCTCTTGGACGTTTGCTCGGGCAGCCCGTACATCAGGTCGATGTTGACCGAGCGGATGCCGTGCTCGCGCGCCGCGTCGATGATCGCGCGCGTTTGCTCCTCGGTCTGGTGGCGCTTGATCGCTTCCTGCACGGCCGGATCGAAGTCCTGCACGCCCATCGACACGCGGTTCCAACCGTTCTCGGCCAGCCACGCGATCTGTTCACGGGTCGTGACGCGCGGGTCGACTTCGATCGCCACTTCGGCGTCGTCGGCCAGCGTGAACGCGCGACGGAAGGCACCGTGCACACGTTCCATCTGCTCGAGCGACAGCTGCGTCGGCGTGCCGCCGCCCCAGTGGTACTGCCGCACCTTGCGCGCGCCGACGCCGGACTTGGCGACGAAGGCGAACTCGCGCTCGATCGCGTCGACGTACGTGTCCATGCGCGACCGCGAACGCGAGATCACGACGTTGCAGCCGCAGAACAGGCACAGCTCCGCGCAGTAGGGCAAGTGCGCGTACACCGAGAGGGGCGCGGACGCGCCCGCGGCCTTCTCGAGGAACTCGGGATAGCGCGTGGCGTCGAAGTCGGCCGACCAGTCGACGGCGGTGGGGTACGAGGTGTAGCGCGGCGCGGACGTCGCGTACTTCTCGAGCATCTCCCGCGTCACGCGCAGCGGCCCGCTCATCGGTTCCTCCGCGCGCGCACGGCGGCGAACAGCGCCTCCATGCTGGCGATCGGCACTTGCGGCAGGATGCCGCTGCCCAGGTTGAACACGTGACCGCGTTGCTTGGCGAACGCGTCGAGCACGCGGTTCGTCTCGCGCGTGACCACGGCGGGCGACGCGAAGAGCACGCAAGGGTCCATGTTGCCCTGCAACGCGCAACGCTGGCCCACGCGTGCGATCGCGTCGGCCGGCGTGACGCGCCAATCGATGCCCACGACGTCGGCGCCACTGTCGGCCATCACCTCGAGGAGCTGCGACGCGCCGTTCACGTAGAAGATCACGGGTGTGCGCGCGCCGGCGGGCGAACCCTTGGGCGCGGGCAGCGCGTGCACGCCGGCGACGAGGCGCTTCACGTGCGGCAACAGGTGCTCGCGATAGGTCTCGGCGTCGACCGCACCGCCCCACGAGTCGAAGATCTGCACGACGTCGGCGCCGGCTTCGATCTGCATCGCGAGGTAGGGGATCAAGTTGTCGACGAGGCGCGTGCACAGACGCGCGAACACTTGCGGCTGCTCGTACAGCAAGGCCTTGGTGTGCTCGAAGTTCTTGCTCGAGCCGCCTTCGATCATGTAGCTCGCGGTGGTCCACGGCGCGCCGCAGAAGCCGATGATGGCCTTCGTGTCGCGCAGCTCGCGGCGCACGATGCGGATCGCGTCGCCCAGGAACCTGGTGGCCACGCGCGCGTCGAAGTCCTTCAGCCGCTCGACGTCCGTCGCGGTGCGGACGCACGGCGCGAGCGCGGGGCCTTCGCCCTCCTGGAACGTGACGTCCATGCCCATCGCTTCGCAGGGCACGAGGATGTCCGAGAAGATCACGGCCGCGTCCATGTCGAAGCGGCGGATCGGTTGCAACGTCACCTCGGCCGCGACGTCCGCGTTGCGCACCATGCCCATGAAATCGTGACCGGCGCGGACCGCGCGGTACTCGGGCAGGTAGCGGCCGGCTTGGCGCATCACCCACGCGGGCGGCGCGTCGAGCTGTTCGCGCCGGCAAGCGGCCAGGAATCGTTCGCGTGAGTTCATCTTCGATTGCATGTCGGCGTGTCGTGTTTCGGGCGCGATCGTCCGCGCGCCCCGTTCCGGCGAGGCTCCGGCCACGGAGTGTATCGAGTCGCGGCCTGCCCGCGCCTCAACTCGCTCGTTCAAGGACCGTGCACGCCCCGTGGGAAGCTCGAGCGGGCGTCACGCGCGGACCGCCGCGTCGCGCGGTCGCCACTCGCGCGCGGCGAAGATCGCGAACGTGAACGCCCACGCTCCCACGACGTCGATCGAGTAGTGCAGGTGCGAGAACAGGACGGCCGCGACCATCGACACGTGGCCGGCCAGCGCGATCCAGCGCAAGCGCGGCCGGTGCCACAGGTACAAGACGAGCAGGAACGTGGTCGCCGCGTGACCCGAAAAGAACAGGTCCTGCGTCATGTACGCACGCGCCGAACCGTCGGCGAAGACTCCCACCGGCGACAACAGGTCGACGTAGGCCTCGAAGAAGCTCTTCGTGCCGATGCCGACGCCGGCGTGCTCCGGATCGGGGACGCCCAAGGTCGTCGACGCGATGCACACGCCGCGCACGAGCGACACGAGGCCGCCGGTGACCATGTAGCGCACCCAGCGCGTCGGCTCGCTCGCGAGGAACACGAGTGTGACCGGCAGGTACACGACGAGCCAGGCGACGTAGTTGACGCGGTCGATCCACGGGACGTACGGCAACCGCGACACGAGTGCGTCGTGAAGCGTCGGACCGCGCATCGTCTCGGCCGACAACGCCAACGCGGTCATGATCGCGTAACACGCGAAGCGGAACGCGATCGCGCCGCCGATGGCCGCCACGTGCGGCCGCAAGCGCTCGATCACGCCGACGCGGCCCGTCCCCAGCTCGGCATTGCGCACACGCTCACGGTACCCGCGCGCACGCGCACGTTCGAGCGTGCGACGTCCTCGTCGCGACAAGAGCCACGGACGAGGCGTCCACGGGGGTGGTGGAGCGCTCGCGGTCGCAACCACGGCGATCCTCGGCGGCTCGGCGCGGCGTCAACCGAGCGAACACGTCCTCGCGCGCTCTCAGTAGAACACGGTGCGCGAACGGTGCCGCGGCTTCTCGCGATAGCTCGGGTGGCGTCCGCGTTGCCGCAGCCACGCGTCCACGTGCACGTGCGTCGTGGCGACGCCGCGGGCGCGGATGTCGGCCACGAGACGCTCGACGGCGTCGACCGCCGAGGCACGGATCTCGACCTCGCGTTCGGTGTGCGCGGGCACCGGTTCGCCGCGGTCGATGCGTTCCATCAGACCGCGGTCGTAGCGCAGCACGCCGTCGGTGCGCAGGACGTGCGGGATGACGTTGTCCGCGGAGGGCGCCAGCAGTTCGAGATCCTCGAAGCGACCCAGGTCGCGGCCCTCGAAGGCCTGTGCCAGGTCGACGGCGATGCGCTGCGCGCGCAGCAGGAACGGCACCTCGAGCCCGCGGTAGGTCTGCACGTCGGCGAAGAACGGGATCTGCACCAGGATCTCGATCAACCGCAGGGCCGAGCCTTCGGTCGCGGCCGAGAGGCTCTCGAACGAGCCTTGATACTGTTCGGTGAGCATGCGACCGAGGTCGCGCAGGGCGCGCGCGAAGAGCTCCATCACCTCGGCCTGCGACGCGTCGGCGAGATCCTGTCCGAACACGGCGGCGCAATCGGCGCTGGTGGTGCTCGACAGCTCGCGCGGCGTCAACGCACCGTGCTTGGCGAAGCGATCGCTCAGCCCGGCCGCGATCGTCTGCGCGACCGAGAGGTCGGCGCGCTTCGCGAGCTTCTTGTGGTAGCCCGACCCGAAGCGGATCGAGCCCAACACGACGACGTACGCGAACGTGTCGAGCCCGCGACCCAGGTGCAGGTAGGGCGTGTCGAGCGGCGCGCCCAGCCCGTCGGTCGGCGGCACGTACTCCGCGGCGAGCTCGGCGATGCGATCGCGGACGAGCGTCACGTTCGGGGCCTTCTCGGTCACCTGACGCGAGCGGGCGCGGATCTCCTCCAACGTGCGCGCGGTGTTCAGATCGTGGAGGATGGACACGCTGGAGAGGATAGCGGGCGACCCGATCGATTCCTTCACGTCGTGCACACGAATCCGCGCTCATTCCCGCGAACGCGACGCGCAGTCGGGACGTCGGTGCACGTCGGTCACTCGTCGGTGAGCGCTCCGTGCGCGGCGTGACGAGCACGTCGCGCGACGAAGAGCGCCGTCACGCGTCGAACGCGAGACGCACGCCCGAGAATTGCCAACGCGCGTCGGGCGGGAAGAAGTTGCGGTACGTCGCGCGCACGTGACCGCGCGGCGTCGCGCACGATCCTCCGCGCAACACGCGCTGACCGCTCATGAACTTGCCGTTGTACTCGCCGATTTCGCCCGACCACGGACGGAAGCGCGGGTAGGGCGCGTAGTCGCTGGCCGTCCACTCCCACACGTCGCCGAACATCTGGACCAAGGGTGATCCCGCGACGTCCGCGGGGCGTGGATGGAGCACGCCGTCGTCCGCGAACCGGCCCTCGAGCGGCACGGACGCAGCCGCGTGCTCCCACTCGAACTCGGTCGGCAAGCGCGCGCCCGCGAAACGCGCGAACGCGTCGGCCTCGTACCAGGAAACGTGCGCGACCGGCGCGTCGAGCTCGAGCGCGAGGCGTCCGGCGAGCGTGAACTCGCTCCAGGCACCCTCGTGCTCGCTCCAGTACAGCGGCGCACGCCAACCTTGCGCACGCGCGCACTCGAAGCCGTCGGAGAGCCACCACTCCGGCCGTCCGTAGCCGTCGGCGCGCACGAACTCGAGCCAATCCCGGTTCGTGACCGGTCGCGACGCGAGCTCGAACGCGCCCAACGTCACCGGGTGACGCGGACCTTCGTTGTCGAACGCGAAACCGACGCCGCCGTGCCCGACCTCGACCTGCCCCGCCTCGAACCGGACACGCGCGACGAACGGGACCGGCCGGGCCGCGGCGCCGACCGCCGATGCGTCGACGCCCGACGGGCGGGCCGCGTAGACGGGATGGGTCGGGTTCTGGGCCAGGAGGTGCTTCACGTCCGTCAGGAGCAGCTCCTGGTGTTGCTGCTCGTGGTGGAGGCCCAGCTCGAGGCGCTCGAGGGCGTCACCGCCGAGCCGACCGGCCGCGAGGACCTCCTCGACCTTGGCCTCGACGTGGCCGCGGTACTCGAGCACCTCCGCCAGGCTCGGACGGGTCAGGAGCCCGCGGTGCGGCCGCGACCAGGCCGGCCCGATCGCCACGTAATAGGAATTGAAGAGGTGGCGGAACTCGGCCCGGAACGGCCGGTAGCTCGGATCGCGCCCCAGGACGAAGGTCTCGAAGAACCACGTCGTGTGGGCCAGGTGCCACTTGACCGGGCTGGCCGAGGGCATCGACTGGACTTGGCAGTCCTCGGCCGAGAGCGGGCGGGCGAGGTCGCGGGTGCGGGCGCGCACCGCTCGAAAGCGCCGGAGGAGCTCGCGGGTGGGGTCGGCGTCGCGGTCGAGCGGGCGCATGCGCGGGAGCCTAACGCTCGGCGACCGTCGACGGCCCCGGAATCGAGCTCCCAAGCTGCCCTGCACGGCAGGTTTGGTGAGGGGCATCGAGGGCGGGGCGGGGATTCGGAGGGCTCGGGCCGGGCCTCCTCGAGGGCGAGGCCGCGACGATCGCGAGCCCCTCGGTCGTCCGTCTCACCGGCTCGCCGTTGCGGCCCCACACGGTCCAAAACCCCATTCCAGAGCTAGGAACCCGCTTTTGCGTCTCCAGGGGTGTTCGGGGTCGAGGGCCCACGAACCGAGCGGAGGCGCATCGTCCTCGGAGCCGCGACTCGAAGGCTTGCACGATGGGGAGATCGAGGCTCGACCTCGGGACCACGAACTGTCTTCATCTCGTGATCTGGCAGGTTTTTCCACGCGAAATTGACGAGACGGGGACTCCCCGGACCCGCGGTGGTCAGTGGTAGGATTCGTGGAGTGCAGAAGTCCCGCGAGGACGTCGTTCCGTCGTCGCGCGAGTCCCTGCACGGTTTCTTTCCATCGCCGCGAACCCGATCTCCGTTGCCACGAACCGCGGAAACAGCACGTTTCTCGCGTTCGTTGGGTTGCGGATCGGACTTGTTCGCCTAACTCGTTCTCGCACCTCGTCACGTTCCGGTCGCACGCGGGTCTCTTCCACTCGCACCCGACTCGACGAGCGGCGCTCTCACCTCGATCGCGAGCTCGCGGATATCGATCCCAAGCGGAGTTTCGTTGCCATGAAAAGTGTCTGGTTGACCGGTGTGGTTCTCTCGGGATTCCTCGCGGCCGCGGCGCAGGCCAGTGACCTGAACCTGCGCGTCACGAGCAACGGCTCGCCCACGGTGGGCGTCGCGCCGGGCGCCGTGATCCCCTACACGTTGACCGGCGAGCTGAGCGACACGAGCAGCGACGGTCTGGCCCTCTTCTCGGTCGACCTCGCGTTCAGCGGTGGCGGCAACGCGGGCGGCGGCATGCCCCAGGCGATCACGCCGGTCGCGTTCCCGATGAAGAACTTCGCCGCGCCGCTCGGGTTCACGAACCCGCTCGGATTCGGTGGCACGCCGTTCACGGGCCCCGGCGGCGTCTTCGGTCTGCGCCAAGTCGGCGGCGGTCAGAACACGATCCGCAACACGATCTCCGCGTCGCCCACGGGCAACGTGCTCCTGGGAATCGGTCAAAACGGCTCGCCGGTCGACCTGGCTCTCGGCACGGTCAACGCGCCGTACCAAGTCGGCACGTTCACGCTCGCGCCGACGAACCCGTTGGCCAACGTGATCCGCTCGGGCCAAGGCGCGAACCCGACGTTCTGGAAGGTCGATCAGGCCGGCAACGGCGCGCTCGCGCCGCTGACGATCACGGTGCAAGCCGTGCGTCCGAACAAGACGGCCGTGTCGGTCTCGAACGGCGAAACGTGCCGCTTCCTGATCAGCGCGGGTCCGGCCAACGCCGGTCGCTCGTACGTGATGCTCGGCACGCTGAGCGGCACGACCCCCGGCACCGCGCTGCCCTCGAGCAGCCTCACGATCCCGCTCAAGCAGGACCGCTACTTCGAGTACACGCAGACCACGCCGAACGGCGTGTTCCTGCAGAACTCGGCCGGCGTCCTCGACGCCAACGGACGCGCGACGGTGATCTTCCGTCCCAACGCGCGCTTCGAAGGCCAAACCGCGCACCACGCGTTCTACCTGACCGGTCCGGTGAACTTCGTCAGCGAAGCGCAACCGGTCCTGGTCGTGCACTGAGCGCGCGCCCGACGCAACGAGCGCAGCACCTCGACGAACCGAATCACATCTCTCGAACTCTCTCTCCTCTCAACCAATCCCCGCGAGGTCGGTGACGACCTCGCCCGAGCCCAAGAAGAGCCGTATGTCGAAGTTCCAACGAATCTTGCCGCTGTTGGCCGTCGCGGGCGTGCTCGCCCCGGCCGCCCAGGCGCAGTTCAACAACACGTGGGCCACGTTCACGAACGACACGAACAACCGCCTCAAGAACCCGAACGGCACCGTCGCGACCCAGGTCACGACGGACACCGACGAAAAGGACTACGCCTGGGGTGACTTGAACAAGGACGGCTGGACCGACCTCATCGTCGTCCGCAAGCAGCCGGCCGCCACGTTGGGCAAGCGCGTCAACCAACTGCTCATGAACGAGCAGGGCGTGCTGGTCGACCGCACCTCGCAGTACGCCGTGGACACGGACGTCGGCGGCGACTTCGGTTTCTCGACCGCCACGAACGACCGCGACGTCGCGATCGCCGACTTCAACGGTGACGGTTGGCTCGACGTCGTCACCGCGACGACGCTGTCCGACGGCGACACCAAGGTCCTGTCGCACCCGCGCGTGTACATGAACAAAGGCTCGATCAACGGCGTGTGGCAGGGTCTGCGCTTCGAGAACGCGCGCATCCCGCAGCTGCAAGTGATCGGCACTGGCCTGAACGTCGCGCCGCGCTTCTGCGCCGTGACGCCGGGCGACGTCGACCACGACGGTGACGTCGACCTGTACTTCGTCGACTACGACCGCACGGAGACGAACATCGCCGAGCCGACGACGTGGGACCTCAACGACCGTCTCCTGCTCAACGACGGCACGGGCTTCTTCACGGACTCGCTCGAGACGCGCCTGAACTCCGCCATGTTGCTCTCGACGTTCGGCACCGCCGCCGAGATCGTCGACCTCAACGGCGACGGTTGGGTCGACATCCTCAAGAACACGGCCCTCGACTCGCTCATCCGCGTGTCGGCCGCTTACAACGATCCGGCGAACGTCGGTACGTACGTGCCGGCCTCGTTCCAGACGAACGCGGGCACGGGCACGCCGTACCACATCGACACGGGCGACCTGAACAACGACGGTCGCGTCGACCTCGTCGTCGGTGACGACGGCACGGACTACTACCGCTACAACCTGAGCACGGACGCGCTCGGCCGCGTGAACTGGGGCCCGCAAAAGGCCTACACCTTGCTCGGCGGTCAAGTCGACGACGGCTTCCCGGGCAACACGATCGTCGCGGACCTCAACGCCGACGGTTGGAAGGACGTCATCCAGACGGACGTGGACGTCGACCTGCCCGGCTGCTCGCGCCGCACGCACATCTACCACAACCCGGGTGGCGCGGTCGGTTCGCAGATCACGCTGGTCGAAGAAGCTCAGAACACGGGCACGTCGGGCTGGAAGGGCGTGGTCGGCATGACGATCGCGACCGACCTGCGTGGCACTTTCGACGTGGCGGTGTTCGACATCGACAACGACGGCGACAACGACATGGTCTTCGGTCGTTGCACCGGCACCTCGGTGTGGATCAACCAGCTCTTCCAACCGGCGACGTTGACGGCCTACTGCTTCGGTGACGGCACCGGCACGGCCTGCCCGTGCGGCAACAACAGCGCGGTCGGCGATCGCGAAGGTTGCTTGAGCTCGCTCGGAACCGGTGGCCGCCTGAACGTCAGCGGTATCGCGCGCATCACGAACGACACGTTCAAGCTGTCGGGTTCGCGCATGGGCGCCTCGCCGGCTCTCTACTTCCAAGCGACGACCCAACTGAACGGTGGCCTCGGCAACGCGTTCGGTGACGGTCTGCGTTGCGCCGGTGGTGCGACGATCCGCCTCGCGGTCAAGGTCAACTCGGCTGCCGGCGAATCCAGCTACCCGGGCATCTCCGACCTGGTCGTGTCCGTCAAGGGCGGCGCGATCAGCGGCAGCTCCCTCAACTACCAGACGTGGTACCGCGACAGCGCTTCGTTCTGCTCGGCTTCCACGTTCAACCTGACGAACGCCTACAACATCGTCTGGGCTCCCTGATATCCGACATCGGCCCGTCGGGCTCCGCTCCCAAGGGGAGCCCGACGGATCGGAACCCTCGCTGCTCGTGAGCGAACCCTCTCCGACCTGATCGCCATGAACGCAAACAACCACGTCTCGTCGAACTTCCTCCTCTCGCGCGTCGTCGGCGCCACCGCGCTGACCCTCGTCACCGTCACGGCGGCGAACGCGCAGGTTCCGATCCAGCCGCGAATGGGCGATCCCGTGCCGGGACTCTCCGCGGCGGAGCTGAACCGCTTCGATCTCGGCAAGCAGGCGTTCAACAAGACGCAGAGCATCGCCGACGGTCTCGGTCCGGTGTTCAACGACACGAGCTGCGAACACTGCCACCTGTCGCCGACCATCGGCGGCTCGAGCACGAAGTTCGTGACGCGCTTCGGCAAGGCGGCGTCCGGCCCGAACCCGTTCGATCCGTTGGATCCGATGGGCGGCTCGCTCCTGCAGAAGTCCTCGATCAACACGCCGCTGTGCGACGAGACGATCCCGCCGCAAGCGGACGTCGTCATCACCCGCATGACGCCCCCGACGTTCGGGTTCGGCCTCGTCGAGGCCATCGCGGACTCCGACATCCAAGTGCGCGAAGCGTTCCCGCCGCCCGGCGTGTCGGGTCGCGCTCACCTGATGACGGCCGCGGAAGCGCCGCTCGGTCCGGTGCGCGTCGGCCGCTTCGGCTTCAAGGCTCAAGTCCCGACCGTGCTCACCTTCTCGGGTGACGCGGGCGTGAACGAGCTCGGCCTCTCGAACCGTCTGTTCACGGCGGACAACGCGCCGAACGGCGACCCCGTTCGCCTTGCCCAGTGCGACACGGTCGCGGACCCGGAAGATCACTCGGACCCGCAAGGGTTCCACCAGATCGACCGCATGACGGACTTCCAGCGCTACCTCGCGGCCCCGCCGCAGACGCCCAAGTCGGGCATGCTCGGCGAAGTCGTGTTCAACGGCGTCGGCTGTGGCGCGTGCCACGTGCCCACGCCCTACACGACGCTGGGTTCGGTCGAAGCCGGCCTCGCGAACCAGGAGATCAAGCCCTACTCGGACTTCCTGCTGCACGACGTCGGCTCGCTCGGTGACGGCATCCCGCAAGGCATGGCGACCGAGACCGAGTTCCGCACGACCCCGCTGTGGGGCGTCGGTCACCGCGCCACGTTCGCCCTGCTGCACGACGGTCGCGCCGCGGGTCAGAGCGCCGCGGGCAACATCGACCTCGCGATCCTCGCGCACGACGGTGAAGCGCTGGCCTCGCGCAACGCGTACGTCGCGCTGTCGGCCGCCGACAAGACCAAGCTGCAGAACTTCCTGCTCTCGCTCGGTCGCGCGGAGTTCGACGCCGAGTTCAACAACAACGTCGACGAGATCGACTGGTTCTTCCTGCGCACGTGGGTGACGGGTCCGGGCAGCTTCTACACGCCCGATTCGCCCGAAGCGATCGCCGACTTCGACCAAGACGGCGACTTCGACCTGCGTGACATCGCGGCCCTGCAGCGCGCCTACACGGGCACCTGATCCGCCGCGCGCGCACGAAACGAACGCGCACGGCCGACCGTGCACGAAACGAAGCAGCCCGGAGGCGACTCCGGGCTGCGTCGTTTCGAATCCGCTCGTTCGCTTCCACGCGTCGGACGGTCGTGGGCCTCGCGTTCGGCCTCGGGCCGTGCCCCACGCCGCGGAGTCCCCGTCTCGGAGTCCGAGCCGCCACGCGCGCGCACGCGTGCGCGTCAGGATCGCGCCGCGATCAACGCGTCGAGCTCGCGCTTCAGTTGCGCCAGGATCTCGTCGTAGGGGAACGCGCCGACGTCGACCTCGCCGCGCTTCAGGTTGACGAAGTTCGGGCCGCACCACAGGCCCAGATCCGCGTCGTCCGTCTCGCCCGGCCCGTTCACGCGACACCCCATGACCGCGATGGTCAGGTCGTGCTTCTTCGCGTAGGCCGACATGCGCTTGACGTCCTCGGCCAGCTCGATGAAGCGCTCGTTCTCGACTCTCGAGCACGACGGACAGGCGATGATGTTCAAGCCGTCGAAGAAGTTCGGCGGAACCGAACGGAACCGCCCGTTTTCGACGTCGCGGATGAGCTCGCGCCCGACTTCGATCTCGCGCCCCTTGTCGTCGAACGGCAGCGTCAAGCTGACGCGGAGCGTGTCGCCGATGCCGCGCGACAGGAGTTGTTCGAACGCGATGCGCGTCTTGATGATGCCTTCGGGCGGCATGCCGGCTTCCGTGACGCCCAGGTGAATCGGCACGTCGGGACGTTCGGCCGCGAAGCGCGAGTTGGCGTCGATCACGAGGCGCGGATCGCTGTCCTTGATCGAAACGACGTAGTTCACGAAGCCCAACGCGTCGACCATCGAGCAGTGATCGATGGCGCACGCGACGATCGCGGAGACGTGATCGTCGGGGAAGCGCGCGTCGTACTCGGGCGCGATCGACCCCGCGTTGATGCCGATGCGCAGCGCACAGGCGTTCTTGACGGCCACGTCGACGAGGAAGGCCACTTTGTCGCGGGTCGACTTGTGCTTCTCGTGATGGTGGAGGTGGCCGGGGTTGTAGCGCACCTTGTCGACGAAGGGCGCGACGATCTCCGCGAGGCGGTAGTTCTCCTGGAGGTCCACCGACAGGCGCGCGTTCGTGTTCTCGCGCAGCTTCCCCAGCGCCGCGACGTCTTCCTTGCTGTCGACCGCGATGCGGATCAGGTCGGCACCGGCGGCCTCGAGGATGCGGATCTGTCGCGCCGTGGCTTCCAGGTCGCGCGTCCGCGTCGCGGCCATGCTCTGCACGGCGATGGGGGCCGATCCACCGACTTCGAGGTCGCGGATCCGGATCGTGCGTGTCTTGCGCGGGGGAATCATGCTCGTGGAGTCTCTCGTGGGCCGAACAGCATAGCCGCGCGAGGTCGACCGGCGCGGTCGGGGCGCCGGCCGCGGATGGGGGAGGGCCTCATGGGGTGTGCGGTCGCTCGCGGAGGCTCGCGCCGAGCTCGTGCGCTCGAGAGGACCTCACGGGTTCGTGCCTCCAGCGCCCGTGGTTCCCGTGGTCGGGACGAAAGGGCCCTTTTCCCCGCGCTCGGAGCTGGCGCGATCCACGGCGCGAATTGTTTGGCCCTTTTCCACCCTCTCTCCACCCGTGATCCCGGAAGTGTGTGCGGGAGCTCATCAGAGGAGCCGGCGTGGACCGAACCGTGTGATCCCCCTCACCACACGGCAACGGAGTCGACGCCTCGGTGTCTCCCCCTTTCAGCCCCGTGCGACCCGGCCCCCCCGGTCGCGCGGGGCTCTCTTCGTGTGCGTGGAGTGGGGGGTACGCGTTTGCCGCTCGATCTCGAACCTCGGCGCGCACGCGCCCCACACGCACGCGCCCCACACGCACGTGCCCAGACGCACGTTCCCCACGTACGTTCCCCACGCACGTGCCTGACACGCACGCGCCTGACACGCACGTGCCCGAATCGCGCGTGCCCGAATCGCGCGTGCCCGCGCCACGCGCGTTCGGTCGACACGTGCTCGCTCCACACGTGCTCGGTCGACACGCGTCGGATCCGCACGTGTTCGCTCCCCCGACGTCGACGATGCGGGCGCCCTCGTCGTAGGCTCCTGGCATGAGCGTGCGTCGAGCCAAGGCCGTGATCGTCGGTGGCGGGATCATGGGCGTGTCGATCGCGTGGCACGCCGCGCGTCGCGCCGATCCGATCGACGAGCCGATCGTGTTGCTCGAGAAGAGCGCGTTGGCGGCGGGATCGTCGGGACGCTCGGGAGCGATCCTGCGCCAGCACTACAGCGACCGTGAGCTGGCATCGATGGCGCGCGATTCGTTGCGCGCCTACGCGTCGATCGAGCGGCGCACGGGGCGCAACATCGGTTTCCAACGCACGGGCGTCGTCACGATCGCCGGACCCGAGCGCCCCGAGACGATCGACCTCGTGCGCCGCAACGTGACGATGCAGCGCGAACTGGGTATCGACACGCGACTCGTCGACGCGCGCGAGCTGCGCGATCTCGTGCCGGGAATCGACGTTTCGGAAGGAACGATCGGCGCGTACGAGCCCGACGGCGGCGGCGTCGATCCCGTGCGCACGGTGGAGACGTTCGCGGCTCTCGCGCGCGAAGCCGGCGCCGTGACGCGCGTCGGTGTGCGCGTGAGGAGGCTCGTGCGCGAAGGTTCTCGCGTCGTGGGCGTCGAGACGGACGAGGGACGCATCGACGCCGAGACGACGGTCGTCGCCACGGGGCCGTGGTCGCGACCGCTCTTGCTCGACGCGGGCATCGACGTGCCCTTGCGCGTCGTGCGCCCCGAACAGCACTTCCTCGCGCTGCCGCGCGTCGAGGGAGCGGCCGAAGCGGCTCACGACGAGCGTCTCGAGGATTCGGTGCTCGATCGGTTCGGATTGCCTCGTTCGCGTCTCGCGGCGCCGGCGCATCCGGTCGTGTTGGATCTCGAGCGCGGTTTCTACACGCGCTGCGAAGGTCACACACGACGCACGCGCGTCGGACGCATGGACTACGCGCACGACGACGACGTGCCGGATCCGGATCGGCTCGACGAGCACGTGCGATCCGAGTTCCGCGCGTGGGCGCGCGAACAACTCGTGCGACGCCTGCCGCGCTACCGCAACGAACCGGACGTCGACGCGCAGGCCGCGCTCTACACGCTCACCCCCGACGCCCAGGCCTTGATCGGCCGCCCCTCGACCCTCGACGGCCTGATCCTCGTCACCGGCTTCAGCGGCCACGGCTTCAAACTCGGCCCGTCCGTCGGCGAAGGCGTCGCCCAACTCCTCTTCGACGAACCCCTGACCGCCTTCGACGCCCCCTTCTTCGCCCCCGACCGCTTCACCTCCCGCCCGAGCACCCCGGCGAGCGGCGCCTTCGGCCTGTAGGTGCCAGGGGCTTTTCTTTCACGCTTAGCACCAAACGCAGCCGGATCGCGCCGGCTGCGAGTGAATTCGGTCCGAGTCGGATGACCACCGCGATCGGGGTCCGTGAGAGGTGCTCCTGGGCGTTCTGGCGCGACGCGCGAAAGAAAAGCCCCTGGCACCTAGCCGATCATCGACGTGATGCGGACGCCGTAGCGGGCGCCGACCGTCACGACTTCGCCGCGGGCGACCAGGCGGCCGTTCACGAGGATGTCGACGGGTTCGTGGGCTTCGCGGTCGAGCGTGACCACGGAGCCGGGGGCGAACTGGGCGAGGCCGGCGAGGGAGATGCGGGTGCGTCCCAACTCGACGGTGAGCGGGACGGTGACGTCGAGCAGGTTGTCGAGTCCGATCGACTCGCCGCCGGGTTTGCCCGCGGACAGGTTGGGGAGGTCCTGTTCGTTCATCGGAACGGCCGTGGAGGCTTCCGTCTCGGTGCCGGTCGGTTGGGTGGTGGTCTCGCTCATGTCAGTTGCCATCCGTCTTCTTCGCTCCGCGTCGTTCCACCGAACGCAGTCGCAGAGCCAACTTGCCGTCGCGTCGTCCCAGGTCTCCTCGCGCGCGCACTTCGCCTTCGGCGGTCAGTGACACGGGATCGCCGACCTTCGTGTCGAGCACGACCACGTCGCCGATCTCGAGCGCCAGGATGTCCTGCAGTGCGACGATCACCGAGCCGAGCTCGGCGCGCATCTCCAGGTCGATCTCGCCGAACTGGGTCGGCATCCCTTGTTTCTTCGCGTCCTTCGCACCGCCGGGTCGCGGCAGTTCGGGAGCCTTCACCGCCGGGAAGTAGATGCGCAGCGTGCTGTCGCCGGCCGCGCCGCTGATCCCGAGGCAGATTCCGATGCGCTGCGGATCGCTGACCGAGAGGTCGTCCGCCAGCTGCAGTTCCTTCTTCTCGCGCAGCACGCGGAAGTTCTTGGCTTCGACGCCCACGCTCGTCGCGACCTGCGTCACGACGCGGACGAGGATCTCGCTCAGGATGCGCTCCTCGACGGCGGTGAGCTCGCGCGACGCGACCTCGGCCACGGTCGATGCGCCCAAGGCCGTCTCGACCGCCGAGACCATCGCGACCGTGTCCCACGCGACGAATCCGAGTTGCGTGCCCACGTCGAACGAGAGGATCCGCATCGGCTCGACGAAGCCGTCGATCAGGATCCCCGAGTGCGCTTCGATCACCGACGACACGACGGCGCGGTGCGGTCCGCGCAACCACGTCGACACGTGCGCCGAGACGTCGGGCAGGATCTTCTCCACCTTGCGGCCGAGGCTGTCGAGCTGCGCCTTCGACAGGCGCCGCGGTGCCTTGAAGTCGCGCGGCAACACCTCGAGCATCTCCTCCGCCGTGGGGCGGACGAGATCGAGGATCGCCTCGACTTCGGCGTCGGTGACTTGTTTCGTGGCGGACACGTGGAGGTGGAGGGGGAACGATCCTGTATCGGCGAAATCTCTTCCGGGCTTGATGCGCGTGGCGTCCGTTCCCGGAAACGAACTCCTAGCGAAGGCCCTTGGACGAGCCGTCGGATCTCGTCACTTGGGCGCGGACCCCGGCTTGCCGTTGGGCGACGAGTCGAGCTTGGTGCTCTTGCGGTAAGCGTCGAGGAACGGCTTGTACTTGTCTTGCGGCAAGGCGTTCACGAGCGCGACGGCGCGCTCGTCGTCGAGCTGGCGCAGGATCTTGGCCGCGTTGGTCGCCTCGAGCATGGCTAGCTTCTTGGCCAGGTCCTCGACTTCGCCCTCCTGATAGAACTTGGCGATCGCGACCCAGCTGTCCTCCTCCTTCTGCGTGGCGGATTCGCTGTCGCGCTGGAGTTCCTCCTCGCGCATCTCGAGGTCCTTCGTGCGGCGATCGAGCTCTTCCTTGAGCGCCGCCAGCTCCTTCTCGCGGTCGACGAGGGAGTGTTCGCGCTCGTCGAGCTCTTGAGCCTTGTCCTTGGCCTCCTGGAGCGTCGCCTCGATCTCTTCGAGGTGTTCCGCGATGCGCGCTTGCATGTCGTGGAGCTCCGAACTCGTGAACGGCGCGGGCATCACGAACGCACCCAACGCGGTCGGGTTCGTGGGACGCTCCACGCGCGAGCCGTGCTCGGGCTTCGTGCCGTGCTCCGACTTGGGGTCGGCGGTGTCGTGTCCGGCCTCGGCCATCTCGGGCGATTCGCCGTGAGCCGGATCGTCGGCGGTCTCGCCGTGCGGCTTCTTCACGTGCTCCGGAGCGTGCGCGAAGTTCTTGAGCAGCGGAATGTCCGCCATCTTGTGCCCCGACATGAGCGCGACGCCCACGAACGAGCCGGTGAACAACACGGTTCCACCCACGACGAGCATCACGGTCTTGGCGATCGGTGCCATGGTTCAGTCTCCTGATTCAGCTGGATTGTCCGTGGGAGTGGGGCTGCGAGCGGCGCTGACGCGCGTCGCGTTGCGAAGCCACCTCGTCGAGAGCCAACGTCTCGGCGCGATCGCGCTCTTGCCGGAACTCGGCGCGTGCACGTTCGTCGAGGCGATCGAGGCCCTCCAGGTCGCGACGTCGTTCCATCCACGCGCGTCGCGCTTCCTCGGCCGTCGCGCGCGAGGCCCGCGCCGCTTGGTCCGACGTGCGCCACGCCACACGAGCCTCGTCCACGAGGCCCAACGCGGCCAAGACGGCCGCGGGCTCGAGTTGGGGCGAACCTTGGAGCCCGCGCAAGTCGTCGATCGCGACGTCGATGGCGCGACGGCGTTCCTCGGCGCGTTCTTCGGCGTTGCGGGCGGCGAGCTCCGCCTCGGCGAATCGAGCGCGAGCCAGATCTTCTTCGACGGCGCGAACGCGTTGGACGCGTTGCAGCCGGAATGCGTACTTCGTCACGACACACCTTCCGCGCCCTTGGCGACGAGCGCCAGGAGCTCCTTGGACTCTTCGATCGGGCTCGACTCGTGCGTGCCCTGTTTCAGGTAGGCCTCGATCGCGGGGAACCGCGCGATGGCTTGGTCGAGGCGCGGGTTCGTGCCCGACTTGTAGGCCCCGATCTCGATCAGGTCGCGGCCTTCACGGTAGGCCGCCATCCATCCGCGCATCGCACACGCCGCGGCCTCGTGACGTCGGTCGACGAGGGCCGGCATGAGACGCGACAAGCTGCTCAAGACGTCGATCGCCGGGAAGTGACCGGCTTGCGCCAGCTCGCGTCGCAGGAACAAGTGACCGTCGAGCAGACCGCGCAACGTGTCCGCGACCGGTTCGTTCGGGTCGTCGCCGTCGAGGAGCACGGTGATGAGGCCCGTGATGCTGCCCTTCGACGTGCGACCCATCCGCTCGACGAGCTTGGGCACGGTGGCGAAGAAGCTGGGCGGGTAACCGCGAACGGTGGGCGGTTCGCCCGCCGCGAGACCGATCTCGCGAGACGCCGCGGCGAAACGCGTGATCGAGTCCATGACGAGCAGGACGTTCTGGCCTTGGTCGCGGAAGTGCTCGGCGACGGTCACGGCCACGAACGGCGCGAGGAAACGCTCGATCGGCGCGCGGTCGCTCGTCGCGACGACCATGACGGCCTTCTTGCGCGTGTTCTCGTCGAGAACCTCGTTGACGAACGCGCCGACTTCGCGACCACGCTCGCCGACCAGGCACACGACGATGACGTCGGCGTCGGTGCCGCGCGTGATCTGACCCAGCAGTGTCGACTTGCCGACGCCGGAGCCGGCGAAGATGCCGATGCGTTGACCGCGACCCAGCGTGTTGAGTCCGTCGATGGCGCGCACGCCGGTTTGGAGCGGCGTGTCGATCGCGGGGCGGTCGAGAGGGTCGGGCGAATGACCGCGCACCGTACGACGCTCGCGCGAATGGACCGGAGCGCCACCGTCGATCGGACGTCCGTAGCCGTCCACGGCGCGACCGAGCAGATCGTTGCTGACGGGGAGGACGAACGGGCGGCCCAACGCCACGACCTCTTGCATCGGCGCGAGGCCCGCGACGTCGCCGTGGGGCATGAGCAACGTGGCCGTGCCGCGGAAGCCGACGACTTCGGCGTCGACGGGGCCCGCGAGACCACGGTGGATGCGGCACATCTCGCCGATGGCGGCGGGGACACCCACGGCTTCGACGAGCACGCCGGCGACCTGGTCGATGCGACCCCGGAAGAGCGGGGCCGAACCGGCCGCGATGTGCGTACGCGCGCGTTCGAGGTCGAGCGTGCGGCTCACGTCACGTCTCCTTCGAGTCGCTCGAGGATCGCGTTCACGGCTTGCTCCACGTCGCGCACCAGGAGTCCACGTTGCGTCGTGACGTGCACGTCGGCCGGCGCGACTTCCGGGTCGGCTTCCAGCGTCGTGCCGGCGCGGAACGGGACGCCTTCCAACCGCGCGAGGTCCGCGGGGTTCAGGTGAACGACACACGCACCGCGACCGGCGTTCGAGGCTTGGAGCGTCTCGCGCACGATGCGTTCGATGTCGTAGTGCCCCGCGTCGATCTCGTGGCGCAGCAACGTGCGCGCGATCTCGACGCCCAACTGGACGGCGTCGCGCGCCACGTTCTCGGCCGTGAGTCGCGCGGCGTTCTCCAACGCCTCGCCCGCGCGGCGCAGGGCACCCGCGGCGTTCGACAAGGCTTGTCGTTCTCCCTCGGCGCGTCCGCGCGCGAGGTAGATCTCTTGCAGCTCCCGGGCGCGACGCGCCAGGAACTGTTCGCGCGTCTCGTCGCACACGCGCACCTGTACGGGGCGGCAGGGGACGAGCACGCGCAAGGGGAGACCCGGACGCGGTTCGTTCTCAGGCGACAAGTTCTTCACCCGCCTTCGACGTGCTCAACTCGCCCGATTCCAACAGTGCCCGCACGCTCTTCATGATCGAGTCGCGCGACAGATTGATCTCGGCCATGGGCATCGGGCCCGCGAGTTCGCGTTCCTCGGCGATCATGGCGCGCACGCGCGTCGAGAGGTTCTTCATGACGTTCTCCTCGACGGCCGGGCTGCTGCCCTTCAAGCCGATGGCGAGGGCTCGCGTCTCGACCGACGAGAGGACCTTCTGCATGCCGCGCTTGTCGAGCTTGGCCAGGTCTTCCCACGTGAACATGAACTCGCGGATGGTGCCGACCATCTCCTTGTCGGCTTGCTCGAGCCCTTCGAGGACGGCCTTCTCGACCTCCTTCTGGGACAGCGTGAGCATCTGAGCGATGGTCTTGAGGCGCGTGTTCGCTTCGACCGGGACCGGTCGCGAGCCCACGGCGACGATGCGTGCCTCGACGCTGTCGGCGACGGTCGTGAGCGTGTCGAGACCCGGCGGTACGACTTGCGACATGCGACGCACGACGTCGAGTGCCATCTCGGGCTCGAACACGGCCAGGATGTCGGCCGAGAGCTTCGTGTCGAGGTGAGCGAGGACCACGGCGGCGACGGCGGGCGATTCCTCGCGCAGCGCACGGCCGATCAACGCCGGCGGTCGCGCTTCGATCTTGGCGAACGGTCGCTCGTTGCGACGACGTTCGTGGATCTCCTGGAGCACGACGCGAGCCTTCTCCTTGCCGATCGCGGTCTCGAGCAAGGCGTTGAGTTCGTTGTCGCCCGCGGCGCGGGGGCGGGGCGGCGTGTGGATGGTGCGAGAGAGCTCGAGGTACAACGCGTCGACGGCCGCGCGATCCTGCAGCTTGGGATCGAGCTCCGTCATCGCTGCGGCGACCTCCGAGACCACCTTGGGATCGAGGCTCTTCAACACCGCCGCGGCGGCCGCCTTGTCGAGGCTGAGGAGGAACGCGGCCACCTTCTGGGGACCGCTGACCGATTTCTCTTCGGGCTTCATCGACCGGCACCCACGGCTTGTTCTTCTTCAGCCGCCCAGCGCGAGAGGATCGAGCTCACGCGAGCGGGATCGGTCTTGACGAGCTCTTCGATCTCGGTCTTGGCGAGCATCTCGATCGCGCGTCCGTCCATCGTCGCTTCGCCGCCGTCCGCGCTCGACAGCGCGGCGATGCCGCCGGCGTTCGACTTGGAGGCGGAGCCCTTGGCCGCGCCCTTGAGCGTCTTGAAGAGCAAGAAGAGGAAGACGGCCGCGGCGCCGATCTCGATGCCGCGTTGGATCAGCATCTCGGTCATGCGGCTCGGCGCCGAGACTTCGGCGGCCGGAGCGGGCGGGACGATCTGGCCCTTGTCGTCGCGCTTGATGGACGCGAACGGCGTCACCATCGAGCTGAACGTGTCGCGCGTGTCGACGAAGCCGATCGACGCCTTGACGCTCGACTCGAGGTCCTTCAAGCGGTCCTTCTGACTGTCGTCGAGGAACAACGAGACCGAGATCTTGTTCAGCTTCGGCGCGTTGGAGCGCTCGAGGCGCGTCTCTCGGCCGACGATCGTGCTCTTCGTGCTCTCGGTGGACTGCGCCATCTTCTCGGAGCCCGAATCGCTCGCGACCGGGTTGATGGCGGCGTTGCTGCTGCCGAACTCGGCGTTGAGGTTCGAGCTGGCGCCGGCGATGCCGCCCGCGTTGGGAGCGCCCTCGATCGGCGTCGAGGTCTTGTTGAGCGTCTCGTTCGTGACGACCTTGTTCTTCGGGTCGAGGACTTCCTTGACGCTCTCGAGCTCGGCGAACGTCCAGTCGGAGCTCAGGACGACGTACGCCATGCCCGGACCGAACACACGGTCGAGGATCTGGTTGGTTTTCTTGGCCAGTTCGTCGTCGTGACGGCGGCCGTGATCGAACAGGTCGGCGGTGGCGCTGCCCAAGTCGGAGCTCGAGGCGCCGTCGTACAGACTGCGGCCCGCCTGATCGGACACCATCACGTTCTCCATCGGAACGTTGAAGCGGTAGCGCACCAGCTTCGCGACGGTCTGCATCTGGCTCTTCGTGAGCTCGCTGCCGCCCTTGAGCGTCAGCATCACGGCGACCGTCATCGGCGCGGTCTTGCGCAGCGGAGACGGATCGACGGAGGACGAGCTGACGTGAGCGCGTTGGACGAACTCGAGCTCCTCGAGCTGCTTTTCCATCTCCTGCCACTCGCGCTTGAGCGAGTTCTGGGCGCGTTCACCGGCCGACAGGAACACCTGCGCGGCACCGCCGCCGTTGGTCTGGATGCCCTCGGGCGCCGATTCGAGCGCGCCGGAGACGGCCACGGCGTTCTGTGCGACGTAGTACTGCGTCTCGTCGACGTGGATCACGAACGGACCGGGCGGTTGGCTCACCTGGTAGCGCACGTTGGCACCGGCCAAGGCACTCTGCACCGACGCGGCCGTGCGCGCGTCGAGGTTGCTGTAGAGGAGGCTGAAGCTGGGGCGCGACGCCAGCGAGTTGGCGAACATGCCCACGGCCACGAGCGCGCAGATGCCGATCGCCAAGGCGATCTTGGAACCCGTGCTCGCCGCGGCGAACTGTTGCCGGATGCTGGTGAAGAAGTCGTTCATGGAGTGTCAGCCTCAGACGCTCATCCGCATGATCTCGCGGTAGGCGTCGACGAACTTGTTGCGGACCTCGAGCGAGAACTTCAGGGACAGTTCCGATTGCTTGAGTGCGGCCGCGACTTCGTGGAAGTCCTTGATGCGGCCCGTGAGCAGACCCTCGGCCAACTGGTCGGCCTGCTTGACCTGGGCGTCGACGCTCTTGATGCCGTCGACCAACGCGCTGGAGAAGGCGGTCGACGCGACGTCTTGCGTGCCCGCGGCCGCCGTCGAGGACGAATCGACGGCCTGCGTCGCACGCGCGACGGCATCGGCGTGACGTTGCATCGCGGACTCGATCAACGAGCGCGCGTTGCCTGCACCACCTGTGCCGATTCGGTCGATCATGGACGTGCCTCAGCTCTCGGTCACTGCGCCAGCTTCAGGGCGCGTTCCGCCATGCGGACGAAGTTGTCCGCGGCGTTCGCATTCGACTCGTAGGCGCGGACGGCGGTGATCAGGTCCGCCATTTCGAGCGTCGGATTGACGTTCGGCATGGTGACCCAACCGTTCTCGTCGGCGTCGGGGTGACCGGGGATGCGCAGGCGCTCGAAGGGCGTCTGCATGTCGCGCTCGACGCCCACGACGCGGACGCCGGCCACCTCGGTCTTGCCGTTCTCGGCCTTCGCCAACATCGGGGCGAAGCGCACGACTTGACGACGGTAGGGCGTGCCTTCCGGCGTGTGCGTGACTTCCGCGTTCGCCAAGTTCTTGGCGACCGTGTCGATGCGCACGCGTTCGGCGGCCATGCCGGACGAGCTCGAGCGCATCCCTTCGAAGAGTTTGCCGATACCGTTCATGATCAACGACCCTCGGTGATGGCGGCGCGGACCATGTCGTTCTTCGACTGCAGGATGGCCGCGTAGGTCTGATAGAGCATCCAGTTCTCGCGCATCGCGTTGTTCTCGAGCTCGAGACTGACGTTGTTGCCGTCGGGGCTCGAAGGCGTGAGCGTGTCCGTCACGACCTTCGGTTCGACCCCGTCGAGCGATCGAGCACCGTGCGAGAGTTGCTGCGCGAGCAGCTCCTCGAAACGCACGACCTGGCGCTTGTAGCCCGGAACGTTCTGGTTGGCGATGTTGTCGGACAAGACCCTGGCACGCAGGGACGAGGCCGACATCAGTCGCATCAGGAGCTTGCTCGAGTCGCCGACGGATTCCATGTCGAGTTCCTCAGGCCACCAGGCCCGTCGAACGCCACAACTTCATCTTGTTGGACAACGTGCGCGCGGTGACGCCCAAGCGGCGGGCCGCTTCGGTCTTGTTGCCGCGCGCCGAGTCGAGCGTGGAGAGGATCGCCACGCGCTCGATCTCCTCGAGTTGGCGGTTCGCCAACGACGGACCCAAGGCGACCGTCGGGACGCCCGCGCCGAACTCGGGCGCCTTGACGCCGCCGCTCGGAGCGACCGGACCGAACGCCAGGTCGCCCACGTCGATCGTCGTCTGGCGCAGCATCACGACCGCGCGCTGGATGACGTTCTCGAGCTCGCGCACGTTGCCCGGCCACGACCATTCGCTCAGGCGCGTGACCGCGTCCTTCGTGAAGTGGGGCGTCTCGAGCCCGTTCTGACGCGCGTAGAACTCGGCGAAGTACTGCGCGAGCGGCACGATGTCCTCGACGCGCTCCTTGAGCGAGGCGATGTGGATCGGGAGGACGTGCAGGCGGTAGTAGAGGTCCTCGCGGAACGCGCCCGAGCGCATTTCGGCGGACAGATCGCGGTTCGTCGTGGCGATGACGCGCACGTCGACCTTGAGCGTGCTCGTGCCGCCCACGCGCTCGAACTCTTCCTCTTCGAGGACGCGCAGGAGCTTGGCTTGCAAGGCCGGCGTGATTTCGCCGATCTCGTCCAGCATGAGCGTGCCGCCGTCGGCCAGCTCGAAGCGGCCTTCCTTCATCTTGTGAGCGCCGGTGAAGGCACCACGCTCGTGGCCGAAGAGCTCGGATTCGAGCAGCTGCTCCGAGAGGGCGGCGCAGTTCACGCGGATGAACGGGCCGTTCTGACGCGGCGAGTTCTGGTGGATGTAGTGCGCCACCCGCTCCTTGCCCGTGCCGGATTCGCCGGTGATGAGCACGGTGCCCTTGCTGCGGGCGATGCGCGAGGCGGTGCGCAGCGTCTCGAGCATCGACGGGCTCTTCGCGACCATGTTGGTCGGAGTGGCGCCGTTGACCTCGGAACGCAGGTACTGGTTCTCGCGGATGAGGCGCGTCGTGCGCTCGATGCGGTCGATGACCACCTCGATCGCTTCGGCCGTGCACGGCTTGAGCAGGAAGTCCGACGCGCCGTGGCGCATCGCCTGGACCGCGGATTCGATCGTGCCTTGCGCCGTGATCATCACGGACGGCAGGTCGGGCGCGACCTCGCGGATCTTCTTGACGAGCTCCATGCCGTCCATGCCGGGCATGCGCAGGTCGGTCAGGACGAGGTCCGGGTTCGAGGACTGAGCCCGTTCGAGGGCCTCCTGACCGTTCTTCGCTTCGATCGGCTTGTAGCCGAGGGCGGAGATGGCTTCGACCAGGAACTCACGGCTGAGGGCGTCGTCGTCGACGACCAGAATGCGTTGGATCGACATCGTGGATCTCTACTGCTGTTGAAGAGGAATGCGGAACGCGATGTCCGCACCGCCCAAGTCGGCGGGGCTGGGTGACACTTCGAGACGACCGCCGTGGAGTTCGGCGATCGAGTGGACGAGCGCGAGTCCAAGGCCTGTGCCTTCGGCTCGCGTCGTGAAGAAAGGCTCCGACACGCGCGCACGCAGGTGCGGGGGGATCCCCGGACCGGCGTCACGAACGCGGAAGAGAACGTCGTTCCCGTCGCGCGTGATCGACACGTCGACCACGCCTCCGTCGGGTTGGGCTTGGAGCGCGTTCGCGATCAAATTTCGGAGTGCTTGCCGCACTTTGATCCGATCGGCAGCAAAGGCCGGGGCACTGGTGGAAGAAATGACCCGCCACTTGTTCTCGGGTGCATCCGTGGGAAGAACCCGTTTCCCGGCGGTGACGGCTTCGTCAACCAGCTGCCGGGGGTCCACGGTCTCGTAGGCCACCCGCTCCGGAGAAGCGAACGTGAGCATGCTCGTGATGATCTGGTCGACCTCGTCGACGCCTTCGCAGATGCGGGAGGCGAAGCGAGCGGCCCGCGTGCCGTGCGACAGGTCGCGGCGCAGGAGCTCGGCGAAGCCGCGCACCGCGTTCAACGGGTTGCGGATCTCGTGCGCGATGCCGCCGGACATGTTGCCCAGCGCGGCCATCTTGGTCTGGGCGTTGAGGCGATCCTGGAGGCGCTCGACTTCGGTGCGGTCGTCGAGGATCTCCACGGAACCACCCGAGCGGATGGGAGAGCTGCGCGAGGACAGGACGCGACGCTCGCCGTCGGGACGTTCGTACTCGTGGTTCTCGCCGCGCGCGTCGCGACCTTGCAGGCCGGGATGCGACGCCGAGCCCACGAGTTGGTTCTCCGTCACGCCCAGGATGCGGCACGCCGATTCGTTGGCGCGCACGATGCGTCCGCTCTCGTCCTTCACGACGACGCCGGTGGGCAGAGCGTGCAGGATCGCTTCGAGACCCGAGCGCGTCGCCGCGAGCTCCTCGACCTTGCGCGCCAGCTCTTCGTTCGTCGCGACGAGCTCGCGATCGACGCGGTCCGCGCGTTCCTCGAGTCGGGCGTAGCTCGACAGCAAGCTGTCCTTGATGAGCGTCAGCGCGGCGACGAGGGCCTCGGGGTCCTCGCGGTGGCGCGCCAGCTCCGCCGACTGCGAAGCGTGTCGTTCGATCGTGTCGCTCACGGCTTGGCCGACTCCTTCGTGGCCGGTTCGCGCGAGGGCGTGCCGCCGCGTGACGGGGCCGGTTCCTTGCGCGATTCGAGGTCGCGCTTCCACTGCAGGAATTCGAGGTCGGACTTGGCGCGCGCCGCGGCCCAGCCGCCGTCCTTGCGAGCGGAGAGCGTCGTGTAGAGCGCGATCGCGTCGTCGACCTTGTCGAGCTTCTCGAGCGCGCGGGCGCTCCAGTACTGGGCGCGCGGTTCGTCGGGCGCCTTGCGCAGCACCGACACGCACTCGGCGTACCGCTCGGCGCGGAACAACGCCTCGCCTTGCAGGACCGGATCGACGGTGAAGCCCTCCGGCTCGAAGGCCGTGAGGTTCGAATCCGGCGTCGACGGCGTGGTCTTGTCGTTCGGCGCGCCCTTCGACGGCTTGCCGGACGCGGGGGAGCCGTGAGCGTCGCTGCGCTTCGAAGCGGCGTCCTGCACGGCGTCACGACCCTTCTTGGACGTCTCGGGCTTGGCGTCGAGCGGCGCGAGCCCGTCGTGGATCATCTGCAGTCGCGCGACTTCGAGGCGCAACGACGCCAGGCGCGCTTCCTCGGCGGCCGGGTTCGCGCTGGGCGCGTCCGTCGCGCGGATCAGGTCGCTCACCGCGGCCGCGTCACCGCTCTCGAGTCGCGCGCGGATCCCGGCGAGCTCCTCGAGCCCGTGAACGGTACGGGTCAACGTGAGCTCGAGCCCTTGCTCGCCGTTCGAGCCGGCACCCATCGCCGAGACGACGAGCACGGCGCCGAGACCGGCGTTGATCGTGAAGCCCCACTTCATCATCAGAGTCGTCCCCCGTAGGCGCCGGCGGCGAGATCCCACTGCTGGTGCTTCTCGTAGAGCTCGCCCGCGAGCAGGTAGAGGCGCTTGCGGTTCTCGCTGCGGCGCACGTCGCCCAGCGCTTCCTTGATCTGCGTGATCGCCGGGTCGACGCCTTGGGCGATCTCGGTGCAGCGCACGCGCAGCACGAGGGCGCGCACGACGTCGTTCTCGTCGAGCTTGGCGCGTTCGGACCAGACCGCCTCGGCCACGGAGCCGGCCTCGGCGAAGTCGTCGGCGTCGAAGGCGCGTTCGGCGCGTCCGATGCGATCGGTCAGGCTCTCCGTCGGAGCGTCGACGAGACCCAGCGCGGAGCGGGCTTCGTCGGCCAACGTCCGGATGCGCGTCGCGTGACCGCCGACCGCGGCCGTGCGTTCGATGAACAGCACGCCCAGGAAGTCCTTGGCCTGCGCGGCGCTCGTCGCGGCGCGGAAGTACGCTTCGTCGCGGCGCTTGTCCGAACACTCGCTCGCGAACGCGAGCCAGGCGAGCGACGCCTCGCCCGGACGGCCGATCAGCTCGAGCGCAGCGGCGCGGATGCGCAACGCGTCCAGCGACGACGCTTGGTCGAGCCCCAGGCGCATGGCGCTCTCGAGGACCCTCATCGCCTCGTCGCCCTTCTTGCTCGCGACCAGCGCCGCGGCGCGCACGTACAGTCGATCGGCGCGTTCGTCACCGTTCGTCGCGGGCCAGTTCGTCTCGATCGAGTCGATCAGTGGGAGAGCCAGCGGACCGTCGGTGGGGGACAGCGCCAGGCAGCGCGCCATTTCCACGCGAGCCGAGACGGCGTACTCGTTGGGTTGAGGACGGTTGGCGAGCTTCGACCAACGCTTGGCCGCGTCGGTCCACTCCTCGAGCCGCATCTGGATGCGCGCCGAGTGCAAGAGCGCCTCGGAACCCAGGTGCGAGTCGGGGTTCTTCAGGAGCATCGTGTCGTAGTGCAGGCGCGCCGCGACGTCGTTGCCGCGCGACTCTTGGATCTTGCCCAGCGTGAGTTCGGCCTCGGCCGATTCGAGCGCGTCGGGATAGCGGTGCAGCGCGCGCACGTACATGACGTCGGCCATGTCGGCGGCGTCGCCGGCCTTGGCCTCCGCGCTCAGGTCGGGACGGACGGCGATCGAGCGCGCCTTCACTTGAGCGCGCATCCCGGCGGCGCCCGCGACCCAGTCGACGACCGCGTCGAGCGGACGATCGACGAGCTCCACGTCGACGGCGTCGAGGAGCTTCGACTCGTCCAGACCGATCACGTCACGACCGGTCTTGGACGCGAGCTCGCGCAAGACGTCGTCGGCGTGCACGGCGCGGGCGCGGACCGAGATCAGCGTCTCGTCGCCCGCTTGTCGCAGGGAAACCTCGACGGAACCCGTGGACGGCGTGCCCAGGGCGAGACACATCAGGAACGGCGCGATCATCGCGACACCTCCGCGCGCTTCTCGGACTCCACGTGGTAGCTGCGCGCGATCAAGTACGAAGCGCGCGGCTCGAGCTCGGCGCGCAAGCTGGCGGGCATGCGGTCGGCTTGAGCCAGCAAGCGGTACAGACGACGACGGGCCGCGCCGTAGTCGCCGGTCGCGATCTCGGTCTCGGCCATCGCGACGGCTTGTCGTTCGAGCGCGTCGATGGTCTCGCCGACGGCGTAGGGGCTGGTGAACGTCTCGGCATTGCCGCGTTCCTTGATCTCGTCGCGCGCGCGGTCGAGACGCACGGTCGCGTCTCCCAGCTCGGCGCGCAGGTCCTCGATGCCGGCGCCGAACGTGGAGCTCGACCGGTAGAGGTAGAAGAAGACACCGCCGTTGAGCAGGAAGAGTCCGACCAGCGCGGCGACCAGTACGCGCCACTTGGCGCCACCCATCTCGGCCACGGGCGCGACCGGTGCGGCGGTCTTCGATTCCTTGGACTCGGAGTTGGACTTCGGCGCCGTGGAGACCGGCGTCACCGGCAGGATGCTCGGCGTCGACGCGCCCAACGTCTTCTCCGACGAACCAGCGGACGCGGCGGACGGCAACGGCGCGGGCGGAGCCGTGGCGGCGGCCTTCGCGGCTTCGGCCTTGGCGGCCTCGGCTTCGGCCGCGGCGACGGCGGCGGGATCGCGCAGACCTTCGGGGCCCAGCTCGATCACCGGGAAGTTGAACAGGTCCTCGTCGAGATCGAACGGGGAACCGCCGGCCGGCTTGTGCGTGTCGTGAGCAGCCATGTTCAGCTCCACAACGCGCGCTCGGCGCTCATGCGGGGTTCGGGGCCGGCCAGCAAGCGACCGACCACCACGGCCAAGGCCGGCGACAGGTGGTGCACGTGCGCGGTCTCGGGACGACGCAGCGAGTGCAACACGCGGCGCGCGACGTCGGGAGACATGTAGTCGTCGTCCGACAAGTCGAGCGTGCCGCCTTCGCCGAACGCGACGTGACCCGGAAGGAAACGCATCTCGACGCGCGTGCCCGATTCGAGGTGCGAGTCGATCGTGAGCGCCTCGCACAGCGACATGGCGCGCGCGAGTCCGCTGTGGAGCGGGGTGGACAAGAGTTCCGTGTCGAGCGTGGACGGTTCGAATCCGACGCCGAAGTCCTCGACGATCACGCTGAACTCGCGACCGTCGAATCCGGCGCGCACGCGCAGCGATCCGCCACCGCACGGGTAGGCACGGCGCAGCGCGTTGTCGACGACCTCGGACACGGCGCCGCCGATGCGGGCGCGGCACGCGGGACCGACGCCGTCCTCGAGCGCCTTGCCCAGGACCGCGCGCGTCGCGCGGTCGACCGTGGTCGCGATCGCGGGATAGGCGCGGTCGAAGGTGGGCGCCTCGAGCGACGTGCGCACGTCGCCGTGCTCCGCGTCGGGATCGTGAGTGTGGGAGGTCGAGTCGCGCATGGCTGGTGAAGAGGAAGGGCTTGCCTCACCACCGGTCGGACCGGCGTCGAGGCAGACAACTTTTCGTCGTTCGGTCGGTTTCCCTTGAATCGATCGGGCCCGGATCGGGACTTTCCTTCCCAGTGCTGGTCGGCTTTTGCCGAATCCACACGCGCTCCGGGGCGGAGCACACGCCGCGTTCAGGCCGAGAGGCCGTACGCGCGCAATTTGTTGTAGAGCGTCGCGCGGTTCACACCGAGCAGGCGCGCGGCCTGGGAGCGATTGCCCTCGGTCTCGACGAGCACGCGCTCGATGAGCGCGCGTTCGACGTTGCGCAGCGAACGGTCGCGGACCGGCAGCACCAGGCTCGAACCGTCGTCCGACGTCGTGGAAGGCGAAGCGTTTTCCAGGCCCATGTGCTCGACGGAGATCGCTTCGTCGCGTGCGAGCAGCACCGCGCGCTCGACGACGTTGCGCAGCTCGCGCACGTTGCCGGGCCACGCGTGGCACAGGAGGCGCTCGACGCAGGTCTCGGTGAAACCGGCGGGCGTGACGCCCATCTCGGCTCCGAGTTCGTTCAGGAACTCGTTGGCGAGGGGCAGGACGTCCTCGGGGCGATCGCGCAGCGACGGCACGCGGATCGAGAGGACGTTGAGACGATAATAGAGGTCTTCGCGGAAGCGACCTTCGGCCACCATGCGGCCCAGGTCGCGGTTCGTCGCGGCCAGGATGCGCACGTCCATGGGGCGGTCCACGTCCGAGCCGACGGGGCGGTACGTGCGCTCCTGCAGCACGCGCAGCAATCGAGCCTGAAGTGCCGGCTCCATTTCGCCGATCTCGTCCAACAGGATCGAACCGCCCTGCGCGGACGCGAGCAGACCTTCGCGTCCGGCGGGGTGAGCTCCGGTGAAGGCACCGGGCGCGTAACCGAACAACTCGGCTTCGAGCAGGCCTTCGCCCAGGCTCGCGCAGTTGACGGCCACGAACGGCGCGTCGCGACGTGCGGAGCGGCGGTGGATCTCGCGAGCCACGAGTTCTTTTCCAACTCCCGACTCACCGGTGATCAGCACCGTCGTCCGCGGCGTCGCGGCGACGCGCTCGACCGCGTGTCGCACCAATTCCATGGACGGACTGGCGCCCCACTCGAGGGTGGAGCCCGCAGAAGCCGTTCGGGGAGCCGTGGTGCGCATGGGGGGAACGTTCCACGCACTGGATCGGCACGAATGGCCCGGGACAGAAGCTTTTTCCTCCTGTCCGGTCCGTCGGGTTTCCCGAAAAAGACCCTGAAGAGGCTCACGCGGTCGGCCACCCCTCCGAGAACACACCCCGAGGCGGCGAGCTACCCGGGAGGGAAGACGAGCCGAATCGAGCCAGACAAACAGAAGCAAGGAATGCTATGGGCCTGAGAATCAACACGAACATCGCCTCGCTGAACGCGCAGAAGAACCTGGATGGTGTCTCTGAGCGCCTGCAAGGCAACTACAACCGCCTGTCGTCCGGTCTCCGGATCACGAAGGCGTCGGACGATGCGGCCGGTCTCGGTCTGTCCGAGAAGCTGCGCTCGAAGATCAAGTCTTCGGAGCAAGCCGGTCGTAACGCGCAAGACGGTATCTCGTTCGTGCAGACCGCCGAAGGCGCTCTGACCGAGACGGGCAACCTGCTCAATCGTATTCGCGAACTGGCGGTTCAAGCGGCCAACGGCACGCTGGGCAGCTCGGAACGCACCACGATCAACAACGAAGTGCAGTCGCTCGTGGCGGAAATCGACCGTATCTCGGACACGACCGAGTTCAACGGTGTGAACCTCCTCGACGGCAGCACGACGACGGCTTCGATCCAGGTCGGCATCAACGCCAGCCAAACGATCGACGTCGGCCTGCAGAACTCGTCGGCCACGACGCTCGGCATCAACGCGGTCTCGACCACGTCGGTGACGAACGCCAACACGACGATCGCCGCGATCGACACCGCGATCACGACGATCTCGTCCGCGCGGGGTACCTTGGGCGCGTCCCAGAACCGCCTCCAGTCGGCCTTCACGTCGATCCAGACGTCGCGTGAGAACCTGAGCGCGTCCGAGAGCCGCATCCGCGACCTCGACTTCGCCGCGGAAACCGCCGACTTGACCCGTAACTCGATCTTGCAACAGGCCGCCACGTCGGTCCTGCAGCAAGCGAACACGCAGCCGCAGATCGCCCTGTCGCTGCTCCGGGGCTAGTCCGGTAACACGTACCTGACGTGAACCGAGGGGTCGTCGCGAGACGGCCCCTCGGTGTTTCGAACCGGCCAGGTTCCGCCGGCGGGTCTGTCCGGAAGAACGCGCCGAAGCATCCGGGGCGGACGCTCAGGCACTCCCCTCACTCGGCCGATAACTATCCGGATCGGTCTCGATCCAAGGAGCGGAGATCATGGCTTTCGGAAGCGGAATCGGAATCGGCGGCCTCTCGAGCGGCCTGGACACGAACTCGATCGTGCAGAAGCTCGTGTCGATCGAGTCGCTGCCCATCCAGCAGCTCGAGTCGAAGAAGAAGGCGCAGCAGGACAAGCAGAACGGGATCAGCAAGCTCAAGACGCTGATCAAGGACCTGCAGACCAAGGCCAAGGCCGTCGCGACCCAGTCGAGCTTCCTCGTCTACGACGTCAAGACGAGCAAGGACGGCATCGCGTCGTTCACCGCCAACGGCTCGGCGACGGCGGCGTCGCACTCCTTGGCCGTCACGCAGCTCGCCGCGGTCGACCGCTGGGCATTCGAGGGTGTCGGGGATCCGGACGCCGAGCTGGCCACGGGACCGGGGCAGCAGGTGACCTTCCAGGTCGGCCTGGACGACCAGTACGTGATCGAGGCGGAACCGGGTTCGTCGAGCTTGAACAACATCGCCGCGGCGATCAACTCGCAGGAAAACGGCAAGGTGACGGCCAGCATCGTCAACACCGGCACCTCGGGGAATCCCAGCTACAAGCTCGTCCTGACCTCCAAGCTGAGCGGCGAGGAAGGCCGCATCAGCAACATCACGAGCGACGTGGGCATCCTGGCTATCGACGCCACCCCGCCCAGCGCTCTCGGTGTCGCCGGTAGTCGCAACAACATCACGGTCGGCAACAACGCGACCGCCATCGTCGACGGCTTGACGGTCGAGCGCGCCACGAACGAGTTCACCGACGTCATCGCGGGCATCACGTTCACCGCCCAGGGTCTCAACGTGGACGAGCCGATCACGTTCTCGGCCGAACCGAACAAGTCGGCCATCAAGAAGAAGATCCAGGACCTGGTCGACTCGTACAACGCCGTCATCAACTACACGAACGCGCAGAACAGCTACAGCAAGGAGTCCGGCACGGGTGGCGTGCTGTTCGGCGATTCGCTGCTGTCGACCGTCCGCTCGACGATCCAGAAGTCGCTGTTCGACGTGCCCTTGGACACGATCAGCAACGACACCACGGGTTACTCGACCCTCAACATCATCGGGATCAACTCGGGCAACGACGGAACGCTCACGATCGACCAGACGAAGCTCGACGCGAAGCTCAGCGGCGACCTGTCGGCGTTCTCCGACCTGTTCGTCGACAAGGACGGATTCGACAACAACGGCGCGACCGTCAACACGCCCGAGTACTACCAGGACACGTCCGCCGACTCGGGTCTGGCCGACAAGCTCAGCCGGGCGATCGACCGCATGCTCTCGACGTCGGCCGGCGACAACGGCACGTCGATCAAGGGCGTCTTCGACTCGCGACTCGATTCGATCGCCAAGACGATCCGCGGCATCGACGACGACATCCGCAAGAAGCAGGTCTACGTCGACAAGTTCGAGAACGACCTGCTGATCAAGTTCTCCAACCTCGAGTCGACGATGAGTCGCCTCAAGGCTCAAGGTTCCGGTTTCGCGGCCGCCATCTCCGGCCTGACAGGTTGATCCATGTCCTACGAACACAAACGCGTCGCTGATCAGTACCTCGAGGACGCCGTGGAGAACGCTCCGCCGGCCAAGCTCGTCCGCATGCTCGTGGAGGGGGCGGTGCGCTTCCTCGACCGAGCCATCGCGTCGTCGCCCAAGACCGACCGCAAGTCGTTCACGCACTGGGCGCACCGCGCGGACGCGATCCTGATCGAGCTGCGACTGTCGCTCGTCAAGGTCGAAGGCTCCGACGTGGCCGAGAACCTCGAGAAGCTCTACCTGTTCTGCGAGGAGCGCATCGGCAAGGGCATGGCCACCGACAGCGTCGAGCCGTACTGCGAGGCTCGTCAGGTGCTGGCGGTCCTGTTGGACGCGTGGCAACGCGTCGAATCCGGTGCCACCGCCGACGCGGCGGCATGAGCGTGGTCGTGGAGGCACGCGCGCGGGAACTCGCCGGGCTCGACCGCCTGGAGGGTGAGCTGCGCGCGTTGCTGGGCGTGTTGGACACGCCCGGTGCTTCGGCGGAAGCAGTGGCCGCGGCCACCGAATCCTGGGCACGAGCGGAATTCGATCCGACCCGGTTCCTCGAAGCGTTCCGCGGAGCCGAAGGCGCGGAGGTCGCGCGCGCGCGGGCGGCGTTGTCGCGGTTGAACGACTTGGACGCCCTGGTGCGTGACGCGTGCCGACGCGGCCTGAACGACACGGCCGACGCGATCGAGAAGACACGCGCTCTGCGTGCTCAGCTGTCGGTGATGAACGACGGCGGCGACGACGGCGAGCTGCTCGACTTCACGCACTGACGAAGCAACGTCGGCGACGCGGCACGAGCGATTCACCGCACGTCGCTCGGGCGAACGCGGCGAGCCGAAGCCGTCGCAGGGGACGTGGGGGAGACGACGGCGCCGAGGCGACACGGAGTCGCCGACGCGATCAGGGGAGCGTTCCGATCCACTCGTCGTCCATGAGACGCCACGCACGTGGCGCTCGAGAGATCGACGGAATCGGCCGATCCCTGTAGCGGATCTCGGGTCGCCGTCCCGTTCTCGACGCCTCGCGTCCGAGCGATCGACGACGACACGATCGAACGCGGCTCGCTCGTCGGTGTCGAGGAACTCGACGGACTGTCGAGATCCTCGACACCTCACCGACGACGCGCCAACGTCGATCGGCCCTGGGAGCGCGGAAACGGGGATTCCGGCGTTGGCACCGCCCTTGCTTGGGTGCGTGCGTGAACGACGCGCCGTGTGGCGCCGATCACGACGCCCCGCATGATCCAGAACATCCTCCTCCCGATCCCGGCTCCGGCCTTGATCGCGACTCCGCAGGCCGGCGCCGGCGGACCCGACATGACGCGCTACCTGATGGTGTGCGCGTTGCTCCTCGGCCTGATCGGCGGGCTCGCGTGGCTCTTCAAGCGCTTCGTCGCGACGGCGGTCAAGTCGCGAGCCGCGAAGCGGTCGCTGCAGATCCTCGACGTGTTGCCGCTCGGCGGCAAGCAACGCATGTGCGTCGTGCGCTGCTACGACCGCACCTTCGCGCTGGGCCTCGGCGACAAGGAAGTCGCGCTCATCGCGGAACTCGATCCGGTCACGGGAGCCGAACCGGTCAGCGTGCCGTTCGGCGAGGCTTTGCGCCGTGAACAAGAACGCCCGGACGTCGAGTCCGGTGTCGGAACGCCGCGCAAGAAGCGCAGCCTGTTCCCGACGGGAGGACTCTTCGGATGAAACGCGCCCTGTTCGCTCTGCTCCTCCTCTTGACCGTCCTCGGTGGTCTCGCGCCCGTGGCGCACGCCTTCCAAGAAGGCGGCACCGCGGTGAACGCGCTCGAATCGATCACGCAAGGTGTCGACGCCGTGACGGGCAAGGACGCGCCGGGTGGCGTGCGCAGCTCGACCGCGATCGAGATCGCGGTGCTGTTGACGGTCCTGTCGCTCTTGCCGGCGATCCTCGTGACCGTCACGAGCTTCACGCGGATCATCATCGTGCTGTCGTTCGTGCGCCGCGCGCTGGGCGTGAACGAACTCCCGCCGAACCCCGTGCTGATCGGTCTGTCGCTGTTCCTCACGAGCTTCGTGATGGCGCCCGTCGCGACGCGCATCCACGACAACGCGTGGAAGCCCTACAAGGCCGGCACGATGCAGATCGACGAAGCCGGCGACAAGGCCTGGGTCGAGATGCGCGGCTTCTTGCTGGCCAACACTCGCCAGAGCGAGCTGCAGCTGTTCCAGGACATGGCCAAGCTGCCCGAAGCACCGGACGGCGGCGAAGTCGACCTGCCGATGCGCGTCGTCGTGCCGGCGTTCGTGCTCTCGGAGCTGAAGACCGCGTTCCAGATGGGCTTCTTGCTCTTCCTGCCGTTCCTCGTGATCGACCTGGTGGTGTCGAGCGTGCTGCTCTCGATGGGCATGTTCATGTTGCCACCCGTGATGATCTCGACGCCGTTCAAGATCTTGTTGTTCGTGTTGGTCGACGGGTGGCACCTCGTGTGTCAGTCCCTCGTGACGAGCTTCGTCACGACCTGAGAAGGAGCCTTCGATGCCCGACATGGACCTCCAGATCACCGAGCTCGCACGGGACCTCCTGTGGACCACGATCCTCCTCGCGGGGCCCGTGTTGCTCGTCGGTTTGATCGTGGGCTTGTTCGTCAGCTTGTTCCAAGCGCTGACGAGCATCCAGGAGCAGACGATGAGCCTCATCCCGAAGATGTTCGCCGTCATGCTCGTCGTGCTGCTGCTGCTCTCGCCGGCGCTGCAGATCATGCGCGAGTACACGATCCGCATCCTGGGCCAGCTCGTGAGCTTCGGACTCAGCTGAGATGCACTTCGAACCGGGAACCCTCGAGGCTTTCGGCCTCTTCCTCGTGCGGTCGAGCGCGCTCGTCCTGAGCGCGCCGATCATCGGGAGCGCCACGGGTTTCTCCGGGTACAAGGTCGCGCTGATCTTCGGGCTGTCGTTCCTGCTCTACCAGGTGCACGGACAGCCGCTGGATCACTCCCCGGCGGCCATCGAGTTCGCCTGCCTCTCGCTGCGCGAGGTCCTCATCGGCATAGCGCTCTCGTTCAGCCTCCACGCCGTGATGCTGGCCTTGCGCGTGGCCGGGGAACTCGTGGGTCAGGAGATGGGCTTCAACATGGCGTCGATCATGGACCCGGTCACGGGTCTGCGCACGCCGGTCGTCACCCAGATCTACGAGTCGTTCTTCGTCTTGGGCTTCTTCATGGTCAACGGACACCACGTGTTGATCCGCGGCCTGGCTCAGTCGTTCGAGCGCGCTCCCGTCGGCCGCATGGACGTCGGCGGGAGCATCCCGTGGCTCGCCGAGCGCTTGTTCTCGCAGATGTTCACCGCCGGCATCACGTTCGCGGCGCCGGTGCTCCTCCTGCTCATGACGTCGTCGCTCCTGCTCGCGCTCCTGGCGCGCGCCGTGCCGCAGATGAACGTCAACGAAGTCGGCTTCACCGCGCGCGTCGCGGTGGGGCTCCTGGCCCTGTTCCTGTTCGCTCCGTTGCTCGCTCCGGCGCTCAACGGTCTCTACGGACAATTCGAGATGGGAATCGCCGCGGTGCTCGACGCCGTCGCGACCTGAACCATGGCCGAAGAAGGCGATCGCGAAGACAAGACAGAAGCGGCGACCCCAAAACGGCGCGAAGACGCGCGTGAACAGGGTCAAGTGGCGCTTTCGCAGGACTCCATCGCGGCGATGGGGCTCCTGGCGACGTGCGTCGTGCTCGTCGTCAGCGGCGGATTGTTGACGCAGCAGATGGGTCTGCTGCTCCAAGACAGCTGCAACCAACTCGGCAGCCTCGGTCGCCAAGACTTGTCCGAGACCGACTGGTCCGCGCTCTTCACGGGCAGCGCCCGGGCCCTGATCGGTCCGATGGCGGTCGTGGTGGTGCCGATGATCCTCGTCGTGCTGCTGACCGCGTACGCGCAAGTCGGCATCCAGATCACGCCCAAGGCGATCGCGTGGAACCCCGGTCGCCTCAACCCCATGCAGGGCTGGGGCCGCATCTTCAGCAAGCGCGGCCTCATCCGCACCGGCATCGCCTTCGCCAAGATCTCGATCGTCACGTTCGCGGCCGCCTACGCGGCGTGGAGCGACGTGCCCAAGATCACGGGTCTCGTCTCGGCCGAGATCGGGCCGGCGTTGCGCGCCGGTGGATCCGTCTTTGCACACGCCGCGAGCGCCGCGCTCGTGGCCATCGTGCTCATCGCGTTCGTCGACCTCCTCTACCAGCGCTGGCAGCACGAGAAGGACCTGCGCATGAGCAAGAAGGACCTGCGCGACGAGATCAAGACCACGGACGGTGATCCGCAGGTCAAGGCGCGCATCCGTCAAGTGCAACGCGAGATGGCGCGCCGCCGCATGATGGCCGACGTCCCCAAGGCGACCGTCGTCGTCACGAACCCGACCCACTACGCCGTCGCATTGCGCTACGACCGCGACACCGACGAGAAGACCGGTCGTGCGCCCGTCGTCGTGGCCAAGGGCGTCGACGCGATCGCGCAGCGCATCAAGGAAGTCGCGCGCGAAGCCGGTGTGCCCCTCCACGAGGACGTGCCGCTCGCGCGCGCGCTCCACGCGCAGGTCGAGATCGGTCAAGAGGTGCCCGAGCGTCTGTTCGGCGCGGTCGCCGGAGTCCTGGCCTACGTCTATCGCCTGCAGGGCGGCAAGAAGTCCGCGGGTTGAGCTGAACCATGAGCGACACCAAGAACGCACCGCTTCAGAAGGCCGGGGGATTCCTGGCGCGCTACTCCGACTGGCTGATGGGCTTCGGAGTGCTGGGCCTGATCGTCACGCTGATCGTGCCGGTCTCGCCCGTGCTGCTCGACTTGCTCGTGGCGCTGAACATCAGCGTGTCGTTGATGCTGCTCCTGGTGACGATGAACGCCAAGCAGGCCAGCGAGCTCTCGACGTTCCCCACGATCCTCCTGTTCACCACGTTGTTCCGCCTGGGCGTCAACGTGGCCAGCACGCGTCTCATCCTGACGGACGGCGGCGCGGGCAACATCATCAAGGCGTTCGGTGACTACGTGGGCGGCGACAACCTGGCCGTCGGCCTCGTCGTCTTCCTGATCTTGATCATCATCCAGTTCGTGGTGATCACGAAGGGCTCCGGCCGCATCAGCGAAGTGGCGGCCAGGTTCGTGCTCGACGCCATGCCCGGCAAGCAGATGGCGATCGACGCCGACTTGAACAGCGGCATGATCGACGCCACCGAAGCGCGCAAGCGTCGCGAATCGGTCGCCAAGGAAGCCGAGTTCTACGGGGCCATGGACGGTGCCAGCAAGTACGTCCGCGGCGACGCGATCGCCGGCCTCATCATCACGGCGCTGAACCTCGTGGGCGGCATCGCGCTGGGCACGTGGCGCGGCATGGACGTCTCGAACGCCGTCGACCACTACTCCAAGCTCACGATCGGTGACAGCTTGGTGTCGCAGATCCCGGCGCTGTTCATCTCGACGGCGGCCGCCGTGCTCGTCACCAAGAACTCGAGCGAGAATTCGCTGGGCACCGACCTCCTCGGACAGGTCAGCGGTCGTCCGCGCGCCACGCTCATCACGGCCGGCATGCTGTTCGTGATCGGTCTGTTGCCGGGCCTGCCGCCGCTGCCGTTCTTCGTGCTCGCGTCGATCCTGATCGTCGTGTGGCGCTCGACCAACGCCGCGCAAACCGCCGCGGAGTCGGCCGTCGCCGAGGCCTCGAAGAAGCCCGATCCGCTGCAAGCCGCGGAAGCCACGGCCAAGGCGGAAGAACAGAAGGTCGAGGAGCTGATGCAAGTCGACCGCATCGCGCTCGAGATCGGCTATCGGTTGATTCCTCTGGTCCAAGACAAGGGGACCGGTGGCATCCTCGATCACATCTCGCAGCTGCGGAAGCGCTTCGCGTCGCGGGAAGGCGTCGTCGTCCCGCCCGTGCGCATCAAGGACAACATCCGCCTCGGCCCGACGACCTACCGCATCCTGGTGGGCGGACACGAAGTCGCGCGTGGTGAGGTCGAGCCGGGCCAGTTCCTGGCGATGGACGGCGGACACGTCACCGGCAAGTTGGCCGGGAAGCAGACGAAGGACCCGGCGTTCGGCTTGCCTGCGACGTGGATCGCCGACAGCGCCCGCGACGCGGCGGAGATGGCCGGCTACACGGTCGTCGACCCCACGAGCGTGCTCGTCACGCACCTGTCCGAGACGCTCAAGAACTCGATCGGCGACATCCTGTCGCGCGACGACGTGAAGGACATCGTCGAGAAGGTCAAGAAGACGTCGCCCGCCGTCGTCGAGGAGCTCGTCCCGGCCAAGATGGGCTACGGCGAAGTGCAGCGCGTGCTGCGCAACCTGCTCCGAGACGGCGTCTCGATCCGCAACATGCCCGCGATCCTGGAAGTGCTCGCCGACAACGCGGGCAAGGTCAAGGACGCCGACGCGATGACCGAGCTCGTGCGCCAGCGCCTGGCTCGCGCTCTGTGCGAAGCCCACGCGGATCGCGATGGCGCCGTGCACGCGGTGACGCTCGATCCGGACATCGAACAGAAGCTGGCCGCGGCCGTGAGCGGCTCCCGCGAAGCCGACGCGTCGGTCGTGAACCCCGCGTGGCTGCAGAAGCTCATGGAGAAGACGGGCGCGTCCGTCGCGCAGTCGACGCGCGGTGGCAAGGACGTCGTCCTGCTCGTGCGCTCGAACGTGCGTCGCTTCCTGAACGAGCTCGTGCGCGCGTCGATGCCCAAGACCACGGTCCTCTCCTACAACGAAGTGGCTCCCGCGCGTTCCGTCGTGACCGCCGCGGTCGTCCGAATGGAGGAATGAGATGCACGTCCATCGAATCGTCGGTCCCTCGTTGCGCGAAGCCCTGCAGCGCGCGCGTCGCCTGCACGGCGAGGACGCGGTCGTCGTCGGCCAGGAAATCGGCCAGAACGGCGCCGTGACCCTGACCGTCGCGCGTCGCACCAACGTCACGACGCCGCCGATCCTCGGGACGCGCGGTGAAACGCGCGTGCAGCCCAAGGACACGGCCGTCAACGAGGTCGCCGCGCGACTCAAGCGCCAAGGCGCCTCGCCCAACTTCGTCGAGCGCGTGATGGCCGGCGTCGCCGAGCACCGCGCCGAAGGCGTGCACGTCCTCGACACGGCCGCCGACGTGCTGGGGGAGTTGTTCCCGACCGCCGTGTTGCCGAAGGCGCGCGGTCGTGCGCGCGTGCTGGCCTTGGCCGGTGCCGCCGGCGTGGGCAAGACGACCACGATCGCGAAGCTCGCGATGCGCCTCGTGCGCGCCCGACGCCGCGTGGAGCTCGTCACGTTCGACGCCGATCGTCCCGGCGCGGTCGAGCAGTTGCGCGCGTGGGCCCAGATGTTGGGCACGCCCTTCACGGTGGCGCGCACGGGCAACGAACTCGAATCCAAGTCGATCGCGACGGCCGACCTGGTCCTCGTCGACACGAGCGGCCGTCCCGACCGCGACCTCCCGCGCCTCGAACGCATGCGCGCGGCCTGCGAAGGCGCCGGTTCCGAGCTGCAGACGTACTTGGTGCTGGCCGCGAGCGCCTCGTCGAGCACGTTGCGCACCGTCACGGAGACGTACGCTCCGGCGCAGCCGACCGCCGCCGTCGTGACCAAGCTGGACGAAACGCGCGAACCCGTCGGCGTGCTCGAGCACGTGCTCGACTCGCAGCTCGCCGTCGCCTTCCTGGCGAACGGACCCGACGTCGCCACCGACCTTCACCGGGCCGACGCCGGCCTGTTCGCCGACCTGTGCTTGCGTGGGAGGATCGCATGACCCTGTTGCAGACGAAGCCCCAACGGAACCCGACGGCCACCGCCATCCGCGACGCGCGCGCCGACTCCTCCGCGGGCGTCACGCGCACGCCGATCGTGCTCGTCACCGGCGGCAAGGGTGGCGTGGGCAAGACCACGTTGGCCGCGAACCTGGCTCTCTCGCTGTCGCGCAAGCGCCGTCGCGTGTTGCTCGTCGACCTGGACCTGGGTCTGGCCGACGCGCACGTGCTGCTCAAGCTGTCCGCGAACCGCACGATCGAGGACGCGATCCTGGGACGTTGCGAGCTCGCCGACTGCATCGTGCGCACCGAACACGGTCTCGACGTGTTGGTGGCGAGCTCCGGTTCGCCGGAGATGGGGCACCTGTCCGACGAACGTCGCGCGCGCTTGTCGAAGGCCTTGCGCGAACTCTCGGCCCGTTACGACCTCGTGATCGCCGACGGCGCCGCGGGCATCGGGCCGGACGTGATGTCGTTCTGCCAGCTCGCCGACCACGTGTTGGTCGTGACCACGCCCGATCCGGCGGCGCTGACGGACGCGTACGGCCTCATCAAGGCTCTCCACGCTTCGGCGGAGAGCGGTGACCGGGACGTCGCCACGCCCGAGATCGTCGTCAATCGCGCGAGCGGCATCGAGGAAGCCGAATCGGTCGCGGCCAAGCTGCGCCTCGTCTGCGAACGCTTCCTCTCGCGCTCGCCGCGCAGCGCCGGCTGGATGCCCGCGTCGGGGACCGTCGAGATCGCGGCCCGCTTCCAGCGGCCGTTCGCCCTCGACGCTCACGAGAGCCTGGCCTCCCGTTGCCTGGACGCCCTGGCCGCGCGGATCTCGCGCCTGGGACGCCAGTGCGAAAGCCCTTCCGGGCGCTCAAGGGTTTCCTGATACGTCCCGATAGATCGCCAGTCATGCATCTGACGGACACGTGGGACACGCTCGGGAAGCGACTGGCCGTGATCGCGGCCGTCACGACCGCTCTCGTGTGCTTGCTCGCTCACAACACGCTGCTCACCGCCTCGATCCGCGGCACGTTGGCGCTCGTCGCCACGCTGCTCGTGGTCCGGTTCGGACGCAACGCGTTGTCGTGGTTCCCGTCGCATCCGCCGCAGAAGAAGCCAGCTGCGGTCGGAGCGGGGAACGCGAAGGAACCGCCGACGCCGAGGCGCGCCGGCTCGTGACGCGCTGACGGCCAACGCCGTTCGCTCCGGACGAGAACCTGATGACGCAACAAGGACAATCCGACGCGAGTCGCCGGGATCGACTGATCCTGGACCACATCCCGCTCCTGCGTCACGTCGTGGGACGGCTCAGCATTCCGCCCTCGCAGTCGCGCGAGGACCTGGAAGGCTACGGCATGCTCGGTCTGATCGCCGCGGCCGACTCATGGGACGAGTCGCGCGGCCTGAAGTTCTCGACCTACGCGTTCCCGAAGATCCGCGGCGCGATCCTGGACGAGCTGCGTCGCCTGGACTTCCTCCCGCGCGGCCGTCGCGAACGCCTGCGCGACATGGACCGCGTCGTGGCCGAGCTGGAACAAGAGAACGGCGTCGCGCCCTCGCCTGAGGAGATCGCCGCGCGACTGGGCACGAACCTCGACGAGATCGACGAGATCCTGCACAGCGCTCGCAGCGCGATGGAGAGCTCGCTCGACCTGGAGACGACCAACGGCACGCTCGCCGCGCTCGTCGCCGACCCGCGCAGCGAGGATCCGGTGGGCAGCGCCGAGTGGAACGAGATGAAGGAGCTGCTCGTCGCGGCGATCCAGGCCTTGCCGGACCCCGATCGCACCGTCATCACGCTCTACTACGGACAAGAGTTGCTCCTGCGCGACATCAGTGAGGTCCTCGACGTCACCGAATCGCGAGTGAGCCAGATCCACAGCCGTGCGCTCTATCGCTTGAACCGCGAACTGGCCATGCGAACCGAGCCGAAGGGATGAGGACACGATGGACACGTCCATTCACGTCATCCAGCCGTTCGTCGCACGTCCGACGCAACCGGATCGACGGCGCCGGGACGGCAACGCGCCGGCGTTCGACTTGAACGCGCGGGCCGGCGAATCGTCCGACGAGCGCCGACCGGACGAAGGACACGACGACCACGAGACGCGGGCCGACGCGTCGGACACGGCGACGCTCGCGCACGAAGAAGGACTGGGCGAACGCGTCGACGTCGTCGCCTGAACGAGGAGAACGAACCATGCGACCGACCATCATCAAACGATCCCAAGTGCAGCTCGCCCCGATCGGGTCGGGCGTGATCGTGAATCCGACGGGCACGGGACCCGCGCGTCCGGCCGTGAAGAAGAGCGCGGTCGTCGTGGAGGAGGCCGGACGTCCCGTGGCGATCCAAGTCACCTGCTCGTGCGGCGAAACGACGCTCGTCGAGCTGGAATTCCCGACCGAAACGGCCCCCAAGCCGGAGGGCAAGACCCCGTGAAGAACCTCCTCGCGTCCACGTCACTGCTGCTCGTCGTCGCCGCCTGCGGCTCGACTCCGACCCAGCAGACGACCGACCTGGCTCCGATCGGAGCGACGACCGCCGGACCGCTCTACGCTCGTGACGGCAGTGTCGTCGCGGTTCCGCCCAAGAGCTCGTCACGCGTCGAGCCCGAGACCAAGCGGGACCTCGGCGACCGCGAAGGCAGTCGCCCGTACCTCCTCGAGCTCTATCAGAAGGCCGTCGAGGAGAAGAACGCGCTGTCCGTCGAAGTCGAGAACTTCAAAGCGGCGTTGGAGCAGGAGCGCAAGCTCAACAGCCAAGGCGCCGAGGAGCGCGCGCTGCTGCGAGCCGAGATCACCAAGTTGTCGCAAGAGCGCGACAACGCGCGCAACGAGAGCGTCGACCTCGCGTCGCGCCTCACGACCGCTCAGATCGCGCGCCTCGAGGCCGAGAAGGCCCTGCTCGAGGTCCAGATCGCGAACCGTCAACGCGAGGACGCCGCGGTGAACGCGCGCGCCGCCTCGTCGGCCCCCGCCAAGGAACCGAAGAAGCGCCCGGGAGGCGACCACCCGTGAGACTCCGCACCCTGTCGTTCGTGGCCGTTCTCGGACTCCTGGCTTCGTGCCAGGCGACGAGCGGAAGCGTCGAGAGCCTCGCCACCACGCGCGTGGCCGCCGATCGAGACCTCTATTCCCTGCGTCGCATCGCCATCTTGCCGGTGCGCGGCGCCTCGATGCGCGCCGAGGACGCTCGTGCGTTCGAAGGCGCGTTGGCCGCTCAACTGGGCGCCAAATGGAAGGCCGAGATCATCCCGCTCGACGCGCGCGACATCGAGGAAGTGCCCGAGAACGAGTCGTTTCGCCTGGGACGCATCGATCCCGAGGCGATCCTGAAGCTCTCGCGCCGCTACAACCTCGACGGTTTGCTCCAGACGACGATCACCGAGCGGCGCACGTATCCGCCGCAACGGCTGGGCATCGAAGTCGAGTTGACGTCGTGCGAGACGGGTCTGCCCATCTGGTCGGCGTCCCTGCGCCTCGACGGTGCGTCGGAGCGCCTGCAGCGCACGCTGCACCAGTGGCACGCCGAGGAGCGTCAGTCGGACGCGAGCGGGGAGGCCTGGGACCTCTATCTGCTGTCGCCGCTGCGCTTCTCGGAGTTCGCCGCGGCGCAAGTCGCGTTGGCGTACTGAACGCTGCACGGAGCCGTTCGGATCGAGCCGGGCGCGTCGAGGGACGCGCCCGGCTCGTTTCGTGGAGTCGAATGCGCGCGCATCGTGCGCGTCGCGCCTTCCGCCTTGGGCTGCGGGCACTCTCCGCGACGTGCGGATCGCCGTCGCGGCACCGCGGAGACGACGCCACCCCGAGCGCGATTCGTCGTCGCGCTCGGGGTGGTGAACGGGTCGCCGGCGGTCGCCGTCAGCCGCCGAGGAGCGTCGTCGCCGCCTTGTCGACCAACTCGGGCGTGTTGAGTCGGCCTTCGAGGTAGCGCTCGCGCAGTTCGGCGATGCGTTGCTTGCGGTCGTCGTCGCCTTCCGTCGCGCCGACGTCGGCGCGGCGCAACAGGATCTCGGCTTCCGCCGAGACCTCCACACGGTCCGAGGAGTCGCTCGACTCGTGCTTCGACGCACGGTCGAGAGCTTCGGCTTCGCGCCGGTGCCTCAACTCCTTCGCTTCGGTCGTGATGATCCGCCGACTGGGCCGCGTGATGTCGTACGGCAGATCGCCGTCCGGCATGGGGGCTCCCATCGGTGTCGCGTTGTGAATGCTCGACATGATCCTTGCCACCCCTTCTCGAGGTAGCACTCCTCGTTGGCAGGTATCGGCTATTCGGCCCCCGCCTTGAGAGACCTCCCTGGAAAAACTCGTACGGTGGGCGTGAAAGCCCTCGAGGCGTCCCGACTCCGGGGGGAGGGTCCGGACGGCACGCACAATCCCTTGTCGGAGGCGGGGTTACGGCACGGACACCCTTGTGCGGACCGTCCTGGGCGCGCATCATGAGCCCTGCATGCCTCTCGGGGGTCTCGTGCGCGGGGTGGTCGGCGTGGGCGCGCTCCTCGGTTGCCTATCGATCCGCACGGCCTCGGCCCAGTCGGACGACGAGCGCCCGTGTCGCACCGACTACAAGATCGAGGCACGCCTCGACACCGAGAAGAACGTTCTCACCGGCAGCGAGACGGTGTGGTGGCGCAACGAGAGCCGCGACGACGTCCCCGACCTGTGGTTCCACCTCTACTGGAACGCGTTCGCGAACGATCGCTCGACGCACCTCTTGTCGACCGGCTCCGCGAACCGCGACGTCAAGGACGGCGAGTGGGGTTGGACGCGCATCACGTCGCTCGTCGTCGACGGTCAAGAGCTGGTCGACAAGATCGAGTTCGTCTCGCCCGACGACAAGCGGCCCGAGGATCGCACCGTGTGCCGCGTGCGCTTGCTCAAGCTGGCGAAGACGCACGACGTCGTGGTCGCGCAGCTGAAGTGGGAAGCCAAGGTGCCGCGCGTGCGACGGCGCACGGGCTACAAGGACGACTTCTACTTCGTGGCGCAGTGGTTCCCGAAGCTCGGCGTGTACGAGACGGGCAACGGCTGGAACTGCCACCAGTTCCATCCCTCGACCGAGTTCTTCAGCGACTACGGCGCGTACAACGTGGAGCTCGACCTGCCGGCCGAATACGAAGGACGCGTGGGCGCGTCGGGCGTGCAAGCCGAGCCGTCGCGCGTCGTCGACGGCCGCGTCAAGGTGCGATTCGCCGCGCCTTCCGAGAAGGACCGCGAGTCGTACGACCGCACGGGCAAGCAGCCGGTCGTGCACGATTTCGCCTGGACCGCCGATCCGAGCTTCGTGAAGTACCAAGCGACGTTCCACTACGACGAGTGGGCCGCGCGCTACCGCGACGAGGTGGATCGCGTGGCGCTGGCGCTGGATCGCCTGCCGAACGAGATGCGCCTGCGCGACGTCGACGTGACGGTGTGGCTCCAACCCGAGCACGCCGACCAGGGACCGCGGCACTTCGACGCGACGTGCACGGCGCTCTTCTTCTACGGATTGTGGTTCGGCGAGTACCCCTACGAGCACGTGACGTGCGTCGATCCGGCCTGGGCCGCGGCCGCGGGCGGCATGGAGTATCCGACGCTGTTCACCGCCGGCACGCAGCGCTTCGCGCGTCCCGGCTCGTTCACGCCCGAGAGCGTCGTCGTGCACGAGTGCGGTCACCAGTTCTGGTACGGGCTCGTGGGCAACAACGAGTTCGAGGCCGCGTGGCTCGACGAGGGCTTCAACACGTTCTCGCAGAACGAGGCCATGTGGTTGCGCTACGGGCCGCGTCTCGAGACGACGAGCTTCGTGGGCGTGCCCTTCGACGGTGTGACGCTGACCACGGCTCCGGGTGGCGGGACCTGGGCGGACGCGTTGACGGGACGGCGTTGGAGCTTGCCGTACTCGATCACGCTCGAGCCCACGAACGTCGGCGGCATCCTGCAGTGGTGGCGCGACCAGCCCATGTTCTCCTACGGTCGCCAAAGAACGGATCCGCGCGACACGGACCGCATCGGCTACTTGTCCGATCCCGAGACGGATCCGATCGACAAGCCGGCGTGGACGTACTGCGATCGCAACAGCTACCGCACGAACAGCTACCGTCGCACGGCCACGGCCTTGCGGTCGCTGCAAGGGCTCGTGGGCAACGACAACTTCGTGCGCGGCATGCGCGCGTACTCGGAGCGTTGGCGCTTCCGCCATCCCTATCCCGAGGACTTCTTCCAGGCCTTCCTGCAGGGAGCGAAGGTGGACGTGTCCTCGTACTTCGAACAGGCCTTCCGCAGCACCGCGACGCTCGACTGGAAGGTCGACGTCTCGCAGCGTCGCGACTCGGCGCCGCGCGGATGGTTCCCCGGACCCGACGGCGCGTGGGTCGATTCGAAGGCGACACCCGCCGTCGACGCCGAGGCCGGATCCGGTGACGCGGCGCAGGACGAATCGAAGGCGCCGTTCGACGGCGGTGCGAAGGGTCCGACCGCGCGCAACCGCGAAGCCGACGCGGGTTGGTGGGTCGACGTGGTCGTGCGCCGACGCGGCGAGCTGCTCCTGCCGTTGACGATCGAGCTCACGTGGGCCGACGGCACGTCCGAACAACTCACGTGGACCCGCGACGAACAAACGCGCAGCACGTGGTGGAAGCCTCTCGCGAACCGACCGCCTTCGAAGCAGAAGCTGAAGTCGGCCGTGATCGACCCCGAGAAGCGCTACACGTTCGATCGCAACATGTCGGACAACCAGTGGTTCGACGCCGGCGACGCAGCGACGCCCTGGCGTTGGTCCGAGCGCGTGTTCGAGCAGTACGGCGCGATGATCCACTGGTGGGGAGGCTTGGGTGGCTGACGCTCACCCGTCGACCTTTCCCGGTTCCGCCCCCACCGGCGCGGAGCCGCCGAGCGAGCCCGTGACGCGCTTCCCCACGTGGAGCGCGTTGCGTGCGACGCTGGGCCGTCCGCCGGTGTGGGGGCTCGTGTTCGCGATCGAGCTCTTGCTCGCGCTGGCGCCGGCGTTGATGTTCCACGAGTGGATGTCCGGCGCGATCGACCACCGCTACGCGCCCGGTTCGCTGTTCGCGAACCTCGACGCGAACTTCCGCTTCGATCACCGCGACGACCTCGGGGACCTGGGGCGCTCGACCGCGATCGTCGGCGCGGTCCTGGCGACGTTCGCCATGTTGATCGGATGCTTCTGCGCCGGCGGATGGCTGCAAGTGTTCCTCGAACGCACGCGCGGCGAGTCCCTCAAGCGCTTCTTCTTCGGCGGCGCGCGCTACTTCTGGCGCTTCTTCCGACTGCTCCTGTTGACGCTCTTGACCTTGGCGCTCGTGCGCTGGGTGCTGCACGGTCCGGTGTGGAACGTCGTCGTCCTGAAGTGGATGCACGGCGTCCCGCCCGCCGACTACGGCGCGCTCGAGACGTTGCGGTCGGAGAACACCGTCGTGACGTTGCGCATCGTGCAGAACGCGCTGCACGCGATCGCGTTCGGGCTCGTCCTGGTGTGGGGCGACTACACGCGCACGCGACTCGCGCTGCACGACACGAGCTCCGCGGTGTGGGCGGGCCTGTGCACGTGGTGGACGCTCGTGCGCCATCCGATCCGGACGCTGCGGCCCATGCTGGGCTTGTTCGCGATCGAAGTGGCGATCGTCTACGTCGTGGGCTGGCTCGCGCGTTCCATCGAAGCCGACGTGGTGCGTCGTCCCGAGGTGCTGAGCGTCGTGTTCTTGTTCGCGGCGGCGCAGTTCGCGTTGCTGTGGCGCGTCGTCTTGCGCGGTGCGCGTTACCACGCCGCCGTGCGTGTCAGCCGCGACGTCGTCTCGCCGATCGCGCGGCCCGATCCGTGGAAGGAGAGCGTGGGCGGTCCGGGGGGGCCGCGCTACCCGATCGGCGGCGACGAGTACTCCGTTTCGATGTGAGCCCGCGTCGACGTCCGCTCTCGTCCACGTGAGTCCGCCGCCGCGACAGAGGACTCAAGCCCCGGCGCCGGGCGGGAGCAACTCGGGCGGGATCGAGCGCGGGTCGTAGATACGCGGCTTGTTGCGCGCGACCCAGCGCATCGCGCCCGGCACCATCACCGCGATCAGCACGATCTTGAGCGTCGCGATCAGGACGAATCCCATCGAGGCCAGCATCACGGCGACCGCGATCAACGCCGTGGCGAGGCCCAGGACGAGACAGCCGCTGCCCAACGCGTGCCGCGCGGCGCCGACGCCGCCGTGGTACGTGACGTCCTTGCGTTTGCGCAACGCGTGATGGATCTCGCGCACGAACGCCGAGTACTCCGCGTCGTGGCGCACGAAGTCGAGGAGGCCGCGGTACTCGCGGTTCGTGAAAGGCAGCTTGGCCCCCGCGCGGGTGACGAGCGTGCACACGAAGCGCTGCGACTCGTCGCGCGTCGGCTGGTAGGACAACCACACCTGCGCGATCTCGGCGAGCGGCACGCGCTTGACCGTGCCTTCGACCGGCGCGATCGTCAGGTGATCGCCGTCCAAGGACAGCGTCTGTTTCGGGGTCAGGGCGTCGTTGCGGGTCGTGTACGGCATCGCGTGGGTGCACGTCATGCCACGCGAACGGGCTCGTGTCGAGCGCCGATGCGCCCTCGTGTCACTTGACCGGCGCGACCGTCGTCGCAGCCAAGTACCGACGCGCGAACGCGCTCAGCGCGCCCGCCAACGCGTCACCGGTCTTCCACAGCGCCTCGGGCTCGCGCAGACGACTGCCGACCTCGATCTGCACGGCGTCGACGCCGTGTGGACGATTCGAGCCGTACGTCGCGACGGTGTATCCGCCCTCGAAGAACGTCTCGTCCGCCAACACCTCGGGGTGCTCGCGGTTCGAGGGCACGACGGCGACGTCGTGAGCCTCGAGCCATCCGAACACGCCGTCGGGGCCCGTGACGGCGGTGATCCCGGCGCGCGCGATCAGCTTCTCGACGCTCTTGCCGTCGCGCGTGCCGCGCACGATCGCGTTCGGTTCGCGGCCTTGTCCGTGCAGGTCGACGAGCAGCACGGCTTCGTGCCGCGTCCGGAGGTCGTCGACGATCGCGCGGATGGCGCGGTGGTACGCTTCGTGTTCGGCGCGGGCCGCGTCGCACTCCGTGCCTTCGTCGACCGGGCGATTCGCGTCGGCGTAGCGACGGTGGAACTGCGCGATCACCACGTTGGGTTTCCGCCCCAGCTCCGCCGTCAGACGCTGCGAAACGATCCACGCGAGCTCGGCCGTGCGCACGTCCTGATCGGTCGTGAACGTGTCGCTCGTCTTGGTTCCCTTCGCGGGTCCGGTCCGCCGCTCCGCGCCGACGATGCGCGCACCACCACCGTGCGGAGCGCAGATGACGATCGGCAAGTCGCCGCGTTGGACGGTGACGAGGGTCGCGGGCGCGACGAGTTCCGCCGGTGGCGGGGATTGGACGGCGAGCACGATCAAGGCGGCGAGTGCGAGGCGCATGCACGAGACGGTAGCCTCTGAGCCGCTCCTCGCCAGGGATTCCGCGAGCGGAAGGGTCGGCTCCGGACGGGCGTGCGACGCGTCGCGCGAGATCTCGAGTTCGCGTGGATCCGCGGAGACGCCTACGGCGAATGCCGAGTCATGATCCCGTCGACCCCGATGCCGATCCACGGCCCGGCGCGAACGCGCGTCGTGGCGTCGATCCTGTGCGCATTCCCCGCGTTCGTCGCGGGGTCGTGCGCACTCCCCACGGACGGTGCCGAGACACCGCCGAGCACGGCCCCGAGTACCACGAACGCGAGCGGCGCGGGTTCCGTGGCCGCCACGAACGTCGCCGACGGCGCGACACGCACCCGAACGGACACCGCCATGAACGACGCGCGACCCGAACCCGACATCGACGTCCGCGCGCGCTTCGACGCGGCGGAGGTGGCGCGCTGGATGCCCTTCGACGACGTGATCATGGGGGGCGTCAGCTCGAGTCGTATGGAGTCCGCCGCCGCCGATCGCGGGGTGTTCTCGGGCGTCGTGTCCCTCGAGAACCAGGGCGGATTCGCCTCCGTCCGCTCGACCGCGCGAGACTGGGGCTTCACGGGAGCGCGGGGCGTCGCACTGCGCGTGCGCGGCGACGGTCGGACCTACAAGGTCAACGCGCGCACCAACGACGGGACCGACGGCGGGAGTTGGCAGGGCTCGTTCACGACGCGACGCGACGAGTGGATCACCGTGCGCATCCCGTTCGCGGACTTCGTGCCGCGCCTTCGAGGTCGGACCATCGACGCCGGTCCGCTGCCGCCGACCGAGATCCGCACGCTGGGGCTCCTCATCACCGACAAGCAGGCCGGGCCGTTCCGGCTCGAGGTCGAGTGGATCGGCGCGTGGCGCTGAGGGATTCGTCCGTCCCGACGTCGGCCGCGGAACTCGACGTCGTCAACTCGAAGTCAACCGGCGCCACCACCGCCGGGCGATCCGAGCGGATCCGCGATCCGTTTGGGTTCGGCTCGTGACGCCAAGGCGTCGTGCGCGAGCCTCGACACCGACAGACGGCGCATCGTCGAGAACTTCTTGTGCTGGTGGTCCTGCATGCGTCGGAGCACGTCGTCGAGGAACCTCACGGCTTCGAGCACGTACGGGCCCTTGTTGAGCATCACGCACTCGGCTCGCGCGCTCATCGCCGCGTCGGTGACTTCGGCCCGCGAGGGCTGGCCTCGCTTCGCCAAGGACTCGAGCACCTGCGTGGCCCAGATCACGGGAACGTGCGCCGCTTCGCACAGCCACAGGATCTCTTCCTGGACCTCGGCCAACCGCTCGAAGCCCAGTTCCACGCCCAGATCGCCGCGCGCGACCATGACGCCGATCGGAGGCGAACGCAGGCCGGTGAGGATCAAACGGGGCAGCTCGGCGAAGGCGCGTGCCGTTTCGATCTTGAGCACGATGCCGATGTCGTCGCGGCCGTGAGCACTCATGCGATCTTCCAGCTCGCGCACGTCCGCGGGAGTCTGGACGAACGACATGCCCACCATGTCGGCGTGCCGCGCGACGTGCTCGAGCAGCGTGAGGTCGTGCGCGGTCAACGACGGGAGGAGGAGCTGCGTCTGGGGCAAGTTGATGCCCTTGTCGACGCCGAGGCGCCGCGTGCCCGTCACCGGAGCGGTGATCTCCACCTCGAGTCGAGGGCCGCCCGCACTCGCGGACACGACACGCTGCACGGTGCCCGAGATCTTGCCGTCGTCGAAGTGAATCGACTCACCCTCGCGAACGTCGCGGAACACCTCGGGGAGCGTGCAGCCGATGCGCGCCGGCGTCGAGCCGGTCGCCGGACCGCACTCGGCGTCCTCGGGAACGACCCACAGACGATCTCCGCGTCGCAACGCGAGGGTCGTGGCCGTCGCGGGCAATTCGCCCACCGCGAAACGGCCTCGTTCGATCCCGTCGCTGACGAGTTGGACCTCGAGACCCGTTTCGATCCACGCGCTGTCGCGCACCTCGGTGAACAGGTGGTCCGGACCCGCCGCCGACACCTGCAACGTGCGGATGCGGCCGCGCAGATCGCGCAGCGTCAGATGGTCACCGACTCGCACACGCGACCACGCCGGACCCTCCAGCGGGACGCGGCGCTCGTGCGTCGGAGACGTGTCCGGCACCGTGGATCCCGGTCGGAACCACACGATGCGTGCGGGCTCGACCACCTCGCCGCGCGGGCCACGTTCCGGACGAACGTGAAGCGTTCTCGGACCGTCCGGCAATCCCGCGGTGCGCAGTTTGGGTCCCGGGAGGTCCATCAGGATGCGACAGGGAATCTCGAACTCTCGCGACGCCGACCTCACGTTCTCCGCGATGCGAGCCCAGACGGCGGGATCGTCGTGCGCGCAGTTGATGCGTACGCTGTTCGTTCCCGCGCGGAGCAGCGCACGCACGAGCTGAGGGTTCACGGCCGCCTCCGACGGCATCGTCACCATCACGTGCGTCGAGCGGCCGTCGGGAGCGTCACCCAACAACTCCACCGTGTGCTTCGCGAGAGTCGGGGGCCCGGTGTGGAAGTCCACGGGCAGGTTCGCGCACGGAGTCGAAGGCGTTCCTTGGATCTTGTGCAGCGCGGCCAGCACGGCGTCGATGCTCGCGAGGGTCTGTGGCTCGGCTCGCCCGAGCGACGACAGACCGAGGGCCGCGAGATTTCGTTGGAGCTCCCTCAGGTCACGGTTCCGGAGCGCCAAGTAGTGCGTCAAGTTGCGTGCGCTCGGACGCCAAGTGTCCGGCACCAGCTGAAGATCGGTGTCCAACGCCTGCTCGACGAGCAGCATCTCGTCGCGCAGTCGTTCGACCTCGGCGATGGTCGCGGCCAGAACGTCCCTCGTGAATCGGTGCGGCATGGCGCACGGATGTTCGTACGGGGCACCTGCGGGTGCGAGTCAGGATCCTGTCAAGATGCACCGAACTCGTCGCGACGGAGTCCTGGAACCGGAGCGTGCGGTCCGCGTTGGCGTGTGGAACGAAGGGACTCGGCAGTTCCCCGACAGGTCAGTTCGTTCGCGTCGATGCGCACGTGACGCAACCCCGGAGCTCGAACTCGACGGGCAGCACGTCGAACGCGCGTTCGTCGCGCTAGTTCGCGTCGTCCGCGACCCGCAAGTGGATCGTGGGCCACTGCGAGCGCGACGCGTGCGCCCGCAAGCGCTCGTCGGGGTTCGCGCACACGGGATGCGTCACGCGCGAGAGCAACGGCAGGTCGTTGTGCGAGTCGGAGTAGAACCAACTCTCGTGCACGTCCTCGAGCCGCGCGTCGCGGCGCGCGAGCCAGGCTTCCAAGTGCGCGATCTTGCCCGCTCGATAGCACGGCGTGCCCACGACGGCGCCCGTGAAGCGACCCTCGTGCTGCTCGGGTTCGGTCGCGAGCACGTGCGGGATGCCGAGTTCCTCCGCGATCGGCTCCACCAGGAACCGATTCGTCGCGGTGATCAACACCACGACGTGTCCCGCCGCGACGTGCTCGCGCACGAGCGCCCGCGCGCGAGCCGAGATGCGCGGACGGATCCAGTTCGTCAGGAACTCTCGACGCCAACCCAGCAGCCTCTCGATCGGCTCGCGCGCCAGCGGTTCGAGCTGGAACCGCAGGAACTCGTCGATGTCGAGAGTGCCTTGCTCGTACTCGCGGTGGTACGCGTGCGTGCGCGCGGCGTCCATCGCGCCGTGTCGTGCGAGGAGCTCGCTCCACTCGATGTCGCTGTCGCCGTCGAGGAGCGTGTTGTCGAGGTCGAACAGGGCCAGGCGCATGCAGGTGGGGGGACCGTGGGCTCCGAGGCGGCGCGTGCGAGCGTGCACTCGAAGCTACCCGCGAGAGGCGCGCGCGGTGCACGTTTCCGGCCGTTTCGTGAGCGATCGACGTGCCCGCGCGCCGCGGAACGGCCCGGCCCGTCGCCGACGTGCCCGGACTCGCGGGGCTGCCCCGAAGTGTCGTCGGCGCGCCGCGCTCGCGTGTGGGTTCGTTCACGCTCGCCTCGCGGCGTCACGGCGCGTTCGAATGTCGAAAAACAACGCTCCTGGCGGAACCCACCCCTGGCGCCCGAGGCGATCGAGGCCGATCCTTGTCCGAGTCCTCATGATCCCGCCGCGTCCCATCCCCACCCTCGGCATCGTCGTCGCCGTCCTCGGACTCGTGTCCGTCGAGGCTGGCTCCGCGCGCGGGCAAACTCCCGCGCCCGCCTCCGCTCCGCAGGTGACGACGACTCCGGCGACGTCCGGCACGGCATCGTCCGGCGCTGCGACGTCGAGCTCGACTACGTCCAGCTCTGCGACGTCCAGCATCGCGTCCGCGACGACGGAGGAACGCCGCTGCGGACTCGGTTCGGCGTTCCACACGGGCCGTCGATTGCGCTTGCGACACGAGTTGCGCGCTTCGAACGAACAAGGGCTCGTGCTGGTTCGTGGTCTGCCGCCGACGCGCGACTACACGCGCTTCCAGCAGGACAAGACGTTCTGGTACCTGACCGGCGTCGAGAGCCCGAACGCGGCGCTCCTGATGGACCTCGGCACGGGACGCGAGACGTTGTTCCTGCCCGAGCGCAACTCGCGCACGGAAAGTTGGGAAGGCGAGGTCTGGGACTGCGAGGACGAGTGGATCAAGCCGCTGACCGGTTTCAGCGACGTGCGACCGACGAGCGAACTCGTCGTGGCGCTCAAGGAAGCGGTCAAGCCCGGTTCGGCCGTGTGGATCTCCAAGGAACCGTGGGTCACGTTGTCGGCCTGCTGGGACCGTGCGATGCCCTACGACCGTGCGATCGAGAAGGACCCGCTCGACGGACGCACGAGCCGCGAGAAGGCGCTCGAGGAGAACCTGCGCGAGCTGCTGGGCGTCGACGTGCGCGATTGCGGACCGATCCTGGCCGAGATGCGACGCATCAAGACGCCCGAGGAGATCGAGGCGCTGCGCCGCGCGAGCCGCATCGGCGCGCAGTCCATGATCGAAGCCGTGCGCTCGAGCCGCATCGGCATCGGCGAGTGGGAGCTGGAAGCCGTCATGAGCTTCGTCCACCGCCGCGAGGGCGCGACCGGCCCGGCGTACCACGGAATCGTGGGATGTGGCCCGAATGCGCTGGTCCTGCACTACTCGGAGGATTCGCGGCGCCTGCAGGCGGGCGAGATGCTCCTGCTCGACTACGCGCCCGAGTACGAACACTACGTCAGCGACATCACGCGCTCGTGGCCCGTGGACGGACAGTTCACGCCGCGCATGATCGAGATCTACGACGCGGTGCTCGAGGCGCAGGAAGCCGGCATCGCCGCCGTGAAGCCCGGCGCCACCTTCGAGGAGATCGAGAAGGTCTGCCGTGCCTCGCTCGCCAAGCGCGGCATGATGAAGCTGACGAAGCACGGTGTGTCGCACTTCGTGGGCATGGAAGTGCACGACGTGGGCGACTACCGCCGACCGCTCGAGCCGGGCGTCGTGCTCACGGTCGAGCCGGGCGTGTACGACGCGGCCGCCAAGATCGGCGTGCGCATCGAGGACGTCGTGCTCGTGACCCCGACGGGCTGCGAAGTCCTGTCGCGTTCGGCGCCCAAGGACCGCGCGTCGTTGAGCGCGCTGGTCGCCGAGGAAGGTCTCCTCGACCGCATGCCGGTCGAATCGTTGATGCCTCCCGCCGCGTTGCCCATCCAGGCACCCGCCACACCTCCGGGCAAGTGATCACGCGCGCGTCCGGCGCGGCGTGTACCGACGGAGCAAACACGCGAATCCGCTCCACTGTCGTCGCCACGTCGGTCGAAGTAGGGCGCGGCGGCAGGTGACGCTCGTCGTCGCGACACGGAAACGTGTTCCGGACAACGCTGACTTGCACCTCGATCCACATCCAACTTTCCGGCTGCCGCTCACGGGTCTCTCGCCATGCGAGGGACCCGTTTTCGTCGGTGGAGCCAGCCGGCGACGGGGCGGACCCGATTCCGGCCACGGGAGGGTCGACGCGCGACCCGCGTGCGTGACCGCGCGCGCGGGAATCGCCCCGTCGAACCCGGATGTCGCGGCGCGCTCTTCCCCTCGCGGCGGCGTGCACTATGCTCTTCGGCCCCATGGCCAGCTTGAAGGAACTCCAGGAACGCGCCGCCTCCCACCTTCGCCGCTTCGAGCAGCTGAAGGAGAGTCTTTGACTACGCCGGAAACCTGAGACGGTTCGGCGAGATCGAAGAGCTGCAGGCGCAGCCGGACTTCTGGACGAACGCGGAGCGCGCGCAGAAGTACGTCAACGAGATGCGCAACGTGCGCTCCGTGGTGGAACCCGTGAAGAAGGTCGCGGGAGCGTACGACGACCTGGGCGTCCTGGCCGAGATGGCTCAGGAAGGCGGCGAGGCCGACGTGCTCGAGGAGGCCGAGAAGGCCGTCCTGGCGATCGAGCAAGGCGTCCAAGACCTCGACTTCCGCGTGATGCTGGGCGGTCCCGACGACCGTTGCGGCGCGTACGTCCAGTTCGCGGCCGGAGCCGGCGGCGTCGACGCGGCGGACTGGGCCGGCATCCTGCTGCGCATGTACGTGCGCTGGGCCGAGCGCAAGGGATACAAGGTCAGCGAAGTCGACCGCACCGACGACGACGACGGCGGGATCCGCTCCGCGACGCTGCAGATCGAGGGTGACTACGCGTTCGGTCGCCTGAAAGCCGAGAGCGGCGTGCACCGCCTCGTGCGCATCAGCCCCTTCGACGCGCAAGCGCGGCGCCAGACGGCGTTCGCGTCGGTCGACGTGACGCCGCTGCTCGACGATTCGATCAAGATCGACATCAAGGAGAGCGACTGCGAGATCCAGACGATGCGGTCCGGCGGCGCCGGCGGTCAGAACGTCAACAAGGTCGAGACGGCCGTGCGCCTGACGCACATCCCGTCGGGCATCGTCATCCGCAGCCAGACGCAGCGCTCGCAGCTCAAGAACAAGGAGATGGCGTTCAAGCTGCTCGCGTCGAAGTTGCGCCAGATGGAAGAGCAGAAGCGCGACGCCGAGATGAGCGTCTTGTACGGCCAGAAGAGCGAGGTCAGCTTCGGCAGCCAGATCCGCTCGTACGTCATGCACCCGTATCAGATGGTCAAGGACCACCGCACCGACCACGAGACCGGGAACATCCAGGCCGTGCTCGACGGGGACATCGACGAGTTCATCGAGGAGTACCTGCGCATGCGCGGGGCCTCCGCGAAGAAGTAGTCGCGGCTCCGGCGGCCTCTGGACGTCGCGCGGACCTCGCGCGACGACGTGGTGTCAGGGCTGACGCGGGGCTTCGCGTCGCGCGGCGGTCGGGGGCGCCGGCGTGGTGCGCCTCGTCCCGCGGTCGGCCATCTGCGGCGCGCGCGCGGCCAACTTGCGCAGGTCGTTCTGCCACGCGGAACGGAAGTGGCCCTGCAACTCGAACAGGTTGTCCATCTCGAGCGTGTCGCTCTTCGCGTCGTACATCTCGAAGCGCTCCTGGCCGGTGACGAACACGAGCTTGTAGTTCTCGTCGCGACGCGCGACGACCGTCGTGGGAGCTTCGGGCGGATGCGTCTCGGCGATCAACTCGCGCGTGCCGTCCTCGTACAGCGACAAGCCCTCCGCGCCCTCGAGCGTGCCTTCCCCGACCATCTCGAGCAGCGTCGGCGCGACGTCGATGTGGCGGACGAGCGAGAACTGGCGCTTGGCCAGCGTCGAACGACGATCCTCGCTCGCCGCGGGCTTCACGATCAACGGCACGCGCAAGACTTCGTCGTACAGGGTCACGTCGTGACCGGTCACGCCGTGCTCGCCCAGCGATTCGCCGTGGCTGCCCGTGACCACGATGATCGTGTCGTCGTACGTCCCCGCGGCCTTCAACGCGGCCACGACCTCGCCCACGGCCTTGTCCACCGCTTCGACCTGCGACTTGTAGCGCTTGCGGGTATCGGCCAAGTCCTGCACCGCGCGCACGACGGCCGAGAACTTCACGGTCATCACGCGGTCGCGGTCGTTGGAGAACGTCGTGCGCACGCGCGACAACGGCGCGTAGAGCCGACCCTCTTCGTACTCGGGCTGCAAGCTCGTCTGCTCGCACGTGAACTGCAGATCGCGCAGGTAGAACGTGTCGTCGGAGCGCAGCTCCAGCCGGTGCGCGCCGGGGGTCACGTCGATCTCGACGGACCAATCGGCCGTCTCGAGCGTGCGGATCGAGCCGATGGGGGCACCGTCGAGGAGGACCTTCGTCACGACGGGCTTCGTGCCCTCGAAGTCGGCGGCGCGGCTCGGATCGCTGTACTGGACGTACGCGAACCAACGCGAGTCCGTCGGCGCGTGCTCGAGGAACGGAATCAGCCGCGAGTTCACGTTCGCCGCGGTCGCGTGCGTGTCGTCGTGCGTGCGGAATTGCGCGAAGCCGCGGTCGAGACCCTTGCCCTCGGTGGGGGGCAGCAGCGCATCGTCGCTGACGTCGGCGAAGGTCTGCCAACCGCGTTCGCGGAGGTGCTCTTGGAGCAAGGGAATCGTGCTCGCGATCTCGACCCCGTTGTTGCGCACGCCGCTGTCGCCCGGCGGACGAGCGCTCAAGATGGCCGCGTGCGCGGGCAGCGTCGACGAGCTGTGGGAATAGCAGGAGCGGAACGCGAGACCCTCGGCCGAAAGGGCGTTCAGGTTCGGCGTCTGCGCCGAGCCGATCGACTGACTCAAGGCGTCGAAGCGCAAGCTGTCGACGACGACGACGAGGACGTTGGCCTCCGTGCCGCGACGGAAGAGGAAGCAAGCCGGCAGTGCCGCGAGCAACAGGAAGGGAAGCAGTCTCGATCGCACGCCGGTAGATCCTCGCTGGGGGGGCGAACTCTCCATCGGGAAGTCCCGCGCCGGACGCCCGCTCGATCTCTCCTTTGTCGCGCCGGGGACAGGCCCCGCTTGAGCCTCGTCGCGGCGCTCGCGAACACATGACGGGCTCTCTAGGCCGATGCGGAAAAGGGTTCCGCTCGGGGTTGTCCTCGCGACCGTCGAAGCCGCAGAATGTTCGCCCTCGCGTGCGAGCGCGCTGCACTTCGGTGCCGCCCGACCGGCGCGTGATCGGGCGATCCCCGGTCGACTCGCGGCGGCGCGACGTGGCCCACCGAGGGCCGAACGCGCGCGACACGGCCGGCGAGACGAGCCTTCACGAGACGAGCTTCACGAGACCTGCGATGAGCGAACGACGTCCCCATCCTCACTTCGACGACCGCGGCACGCTGAATTGGCACACGCGCTACGCGGACGCCCTGGCTCAAGCCAAGCGCGAGAACAAGAAGCTCTTCATCGACATGGACGCGAGGCGTGCGGACAGTGTCGCACGCTCGTGCAGGCGATCGTCCCGCGGCCCGACGTGGCGCCGTTGCTCCAGGAGCACTTCGTCGCGTTGTCCTCCGACGCGGACGAGACCGAGGAGAGCGTCCTGGCGCACGCGTATCAGCTCGAGGACGCGTACATGCTGCCGTTCGTGATGTTCGTCGACGCCGACGGCAAGTTCATCGAGGGCCTGTCCGGATCCGTCAACCCGATCTCGTTCGCGTCGCGCCTCAAGCGCATCGCGGGCGTCGCCTGAGAACGAGGCCACCATGCAGAACCGCATCCGACGCGCGTTGATCAGCGTCTCCGACAAGACCGGCGTCGAGAACTTCGCGCGCGCCTTGACCCAGATGGGCGTCGAGCTGCTGTCCACGGGCGGCACGTACCGCGCGCTCCAGAAGGCGGGCGTCAGCGTCCGCGAGGTCAGCGACTACACCGGGTTCCCCGAGATGATGGACGGACGCGTCAAGACGCTCCACCCCAAGGTCCACGGCGGCATCTTGGCGTTGCGCGACGTCGCGGCGCACACCGGCGCGATGGCCGAGCACGGCATCGCGCCGATCGACCTCGTGGTCGTGAACCTGTATCCGTTCGAGGCGACGGTCGCGAAGCCCGGTGTCTCGCGCGAGGAAGCGATCGAGAACATCGACATCGGCGGACCTTCGATGGTGCGCTCCGCGGCCAAGAACCACCGTTTCGTGGGCATCGTCACCGATCCGGCGGACTACGGACGCGTCCTCGACGAGATGCAGAAGCACGGCGGCGGACTGACCGAGCGCTTCAAGCGCGAGCTCGCCACGAAGGCGTACGCGACGACCGCGCGCTACGACGCGGCCATCAGCGCGTGGATGTTCGAACAGGACTCGAAGTCGGCTGCCGCCGACGCACCCGCGTTCCCGGAGTCGTTCACGTTGGCGGGCGTCAAGGTGGCGGACTTGCGCTACGGCGAGAACCCGCACCAACAAGCCGCGTTCTACCGCACGTCGGGCTTCACCGAGCCTTCGCTCGCGAACGCGCGCGTCCTCAACGGCAAGACGCTCAGCTACAACAACCTCGTGGACTTGGACGCGGCGTTGGCGCTGGCCAAGGAGTTCGACGAACCGTTCGTCGCGGTCCTCAAGCACAACAACCCGTGCGGCGCCGCGGCCGCGTCGACGATCGCCGAGGCGCTCGCGCAGGCTTGGGACGGTGATCCGCTGTCGGCGTTCGGTTCGGTCCTCGCGTTCACGCGTCCCGTGGACGTGGCCAGCGCGGAGTACCTCGTGTCGGGCAATCGATTCGTCGAGGCCATCGTCGCCCCGTCCTTCGAGGACGCGGCGCTGCGGGTGCTCGTCGACAAGCCCAAGTGGGGCAAGAACGTGCGCCTCCTGTCGTTGGACGCGACGGTTGGCACGGCGCAGGACCACGACGGCGGTCCGCGCACGAGCCCCGCGACCCGCGACCGACGCGACGTCGAGGTGAAGAAGCTCGTCGGCGGGTTCCTGCTGCAGAACCGCGACCTGCACGCGGCCGGCGAAGGCGACTGCAAGGTCGTGACGAAGCGCGCGCCGACGACGGAGGAGCTCGTCGGGCTCCTGTTCGCGAACAAGATCGCCAAGCACGTCAAGTCCAACGCGATCGTGTTGGCCCAGGGCACGCGCGTGCGCGGCGTGGGCGCGGGCCAGATGAGCCGTGTCGATTCCGTGCACATGGCCGTCCGCAAGGCGGGCGAGCACGCGCGTGGCTGCGTGCTCGGCTCCGACGCGTTCTTCCCGTTCGCCGACGGCGTCGAGATGGCGCTCACCGCGGGCGTCACCGCGATCCTGCAACCTGGTGGATCCGTGCGCGACGCGGAAGTCGTCGCCGCCTGTGACGCCCGGAAGGCCGCGATGGTCTTCACGGGCGCACGCCACTTCCGCCACTGAGCGACCGCGAAACAGGAACTAGCGGTGAGCGGACGCCGTCTTCGCCGTGCTGTCGGCGCCCGGCTCGAGGCTGGCGTAGCCGACGTCCTCGAGCCAGTCGTAGATCGCGGGCAACGGCGTGGCGAGCCCCATGTGGGGCACGACGGTCGGTCGTAGCGTGCCGTGCGTGTAGATCTTGGTGAAGATGCCCAAGAGCTCGTGCGTGTCGGCGTCGAAGATGCCGCCGCCCGAGTTGCCGATGTACGTCGGCGCGCTGATCATCCAGTAGTGCTGGCCGTCGACCTGATGATGAGTGTCGGCGATCTCGCCGAAAGTCGGAATCGGATCGTTGCCGAGCGGACAGCCCACGGCGTAGATGCGCTCGAAGATGCGCACGTCGCCGAGGTGCTCGCGCGGAGCCAGCTTGGCCCCGCTCTCCACCGCGCGCGTCGAGTTGAGCTTGAGAAGCGCGACGTCCAAGGTCGCGTCGTAGCGGATCAGCTGCGCGGTCTCCGAGCGCAACGAACCGTCCGACGAGTAGATCGTGACCGGCACGGGCGTCGACGTGCTCTGGGGCGTCGATTGGATGTCCCGGATGACGTGCCACGCCGTCAGCACGTACGTGACGAACTCCTCGGTGCCCGCGACCGGCTCGGACGCCAGCAACACGCCCGTACCGACGGTCTCTTCGCCCATCAACTGGACCGTGGGCCCCAAGAGGTCGTGCCACATGCCTTGCGGATCGCGGCGCACGTTGCGCGAGAGTTCCTCGACGCTCTCGTGGGCCGACTCGGCGGATCCCAACGCGCGGTTCGCGAGCTCGTCGAGGGCCTTCCAACGATCTTCGACGCGAGTGCGCAGTTGTGCGAAGCGAGCGTCGACGGCCTTCGGCCCGATCTGATCCTGGATGCTGTCCCACTGCGCGATGCGGGCGCGCTGCGCGTCGATGTCGCGCGACGCGTCCTCGAGCTCGCACTTCAGGTCCGACAAGCGCTGGTCGAGCTCGATCGTCTTGCCTTGCTCGCGCGACAGCGACCCGATCGCCAGGATCGAGGCGTCGACTTGCCGGCTGAGCTGTTCCAGCTCGCGATCGATGGCGCTGACCATCGCGGGATCGGCGCGCGGAGCGCACTCGAGCTGCGCCAACCGGCCACGTAGGTCGCCGACGACCACTCCCACCCCGACCAGGGGCACCGCGAGACACAAGGACAAGAGGACGTTCCGCATCGCAGGGATTGCCGACGACCGCGCGCGAACGTTCCGCGCGCAGGGGTGCTCTTCCTGTCGGCCCCCGGCCCGAGGCGAATGAAGCCAAAGGGGTCAGTTACCGCACCCAGGGCTCGAACGACCCGTCTCGCCGCCCCGGCGGGGGCCCCGAGCAGCCCACCCCGTCGCGTCGGAGCCCCGGAGGCAGCGGTCGCGTGGAGGGCGGGAGGCTCGCGCCGCGAGCGGAGGCCGCCGTGGATCAGGGCGTCGTGAGGAGGCGCACGGACACGATCGTGTCGCCGACTTCGATCGCGTCGAGCACTTCGAAGCCCGATCGCAGCTCGCCGAAGATCGTGTAGCGACCGTCGAGGTGCGGAGTCTCGCGGTGCGTCACGAAGAACTGACTGCCGCCGCTGTCGACGTCGTCGTTGCGCGGCATGCCCAACGATCCGCGCACGAACTTGCGTGGCGTGAACTCGGCGCGCAGAGGCTCGCCACGCCACGTGACGCCGCCGTTGCCGTCGCCACGATGGTCTCCGCCTTGGATCACGAAGTCGGGCACGACGCGATGGAAGATCAAGCCGTCGTAGTGGTGCAGCTCGATCAAGGCGAGGAAGTTGAACACGTGTCCCGGCGCCTCGGTCGGGAACAACTCGAAGACCATGGCGCCGCGCGTCGTGCGGACTTCGACGCGTGGGTTCGACTTCCACGCCGGCGCGTCCTTGCCCGCGATCGGCACCGCGGCGAGTCGCGGGATCGCTTCGCTTTCGCGCGGCAACGTCCAGTCGGGAAACAGCTTGGCCGCCACTCGGCGCGACTTGTGACGCACGTATTCGTCGGGATACGCGGCCGAACGGCGCAGGAAATCCCGCGCGTCCGACCCACCGATCTCGGCGGCCGCGTCGATCAGGTTCGCCGCGACCTCGGCCGCGATCTCGCCGCGCGTCGACGTCAGGCACTCCACCAGCGCGGGAGCGTCCTGCGCGGTCCAACGTCCCTTCAGGCTCAGGATCGCGCTCAAGCGCAAGCCGTTGTCGTCGCTGCGCAGGAGCTCGAGCAGTCGCGCCCGTGCCTCGGCCGTCGTGTGCGACGCGAGTCCCTCCACCGCGGCTTCCGCCACGCGCAGGTTCTCGTCGCGGCTCATGCGATCGAGCATGGGCACGGCCAGGTGCGAGGGCAGGTGCGCCGCCGCGGCGGCCGTCGCGGCGCGCACGACGGCGTCCTTCTCCAGCGCGGACAACGCCAACTTGGAGGCCGCTTCCTCGCCCAGGAGCTTCGCCCCCGTCTCGATCGCGGCGGCGCGCACGTTCGACGACGCGTCGACGCGCGCTCGCTCCAGGAGCGGCATCAAGGCCGATCGCTGGTCTCCGTACGACGCCAACGCCTCGTACGCCGCGCGGCGCACGTGAGGCACCGGATGTTCGGTGGCTCGCGCGAGTCCCGCGACTCCCTCGGGGTGCGGCGACTTGCCCAACGCCACGGCGGCTTGGTACGCGACGCGCCAATCGGCGTCGCCCAACGCGGTGACGAGCGCGCGCGCCGACGCGGACTCGGGCGCCAACGCGCCCAGCCCTTGGACGGCGAAGTCCCGCTCGATCGCGTCGGGACTCTTCGTCGCGGCCAGGAACGCCTCGCGCGCCCGATCCGACTTGCGTCGCGCCAACGCGAACAACGCCGAGCGGCGCGCCGCGTCGTCGTGGGCGTGTCGATCGACGCCGCCGAGACGCGCGAGGAACTCGACGAGCCGTCCGTCGACGACCTTGGCGTCGGGCAAACCGGCGGGGAAACGCATGGGCGCGAGCGCCGCCTCGGCCCGGACGCGCGGATCGGAATCCTCGAGGCTGGCCAGGATGCGCGCGCGCAGTTGCGCGTCGTCGATGCGCGAGCCGGCTTCCACCAAGCGTGCGCGCACCGTCGCGTCGACGTCGCCCCAGTGCGACAAGAGGCTCGGCGCCGAGCTCGGATCCGCGCGCTGACCCAAGGCGAACGCCGCCGCCGCGCGCACCGCGACGGACGCGTCGTCCAACGCACCGACCAAGGCCGACGTCACGTCGGCGCCGTGATCGTCACGGTCGAGCCGACCCAGAGCCGTGGCGGCGCGCACGCGCGTGGCTTCGTCGCCCTTGTGGAGGAGCGCTTGGAGCAGTCCGTCGCCGTCGCGTCGCGCGTCCTCGTAGCGAGCGATGGTCTCCATCGGATCTTGCGGCATCACGGGCGGCGCGACGACCTGGGCCGTGACGCCGTGTTCCGACGGGCTCGACGTCCGACACGAGGCGATCGTCGCGAGCGCCAAGCAAGCCCACGTGAGTCGAGCGGACGTACGAGCGGGACGCGACGGGTTCATGGATCCTCCGCGCGCATTCTACGCACGCGACGGCGGCATCCGTCCACACGTCGAGGCTCGTTCGACGCTCGATCCCCGCGCGGTCGTGAGCGGCCGGGCGGAGCGAAACGGTCACGATCGGCGCGAGTCCGCCTCGTACGAAGGGAACGGCACACCGGACGAGCGCGACACACCTTCGCCTCCAGACGGCAGAGGTGCCCGCGGTCGCCAGCGCGCCAACGCCGCCGCGAGATCGGCGACTCGCAAGGGCTTCGCCAAGTAGTCGTCGAGCCCCGCGCGCAGGAACCGCTCGCGGTCGCCGCGCATGGCGCTGGCGGTGAGGGCGATGATCGGCATGCGCTCGCCGTCGACCTCGGCGGCGCGGATCTTCGCCGCCGTCGCGAGACCGTCGAGCACGGGCATCTGACCGTCCATGAGGATCGCGTGGAACGTCTGGGTCCCGAGCACGTCCAGGGCGTCCTGGCCGTTCGACACGCACACGCTCGTGCAGCCGAGCTTCTCGAGGAGCTTCTCGACCAGGCGACGATTCACGGCGTCGTCCTCGGCCACCAGCACGTGCATGCCCGCGCAATCGGCCGCGCGCGTGCTCTCGGTGGACGGACCGTCCGCGTTCGCGTTCGCGACCTTCATCGGGATCTCGAACCAGAACGAGCTGCCGCGACCCACTTCGCTGTGGACGCCGATCTCGCCGCCCATGAGCTGCACGAGCTCGCGGCAAATCGACAGTCCGAGACCCGTTCCACCGAACCGTCGCGTCGTCGACGCGTCGGCTTGCTCGAACTTCTCGAAGATGCCGCTGCGGCGTTCCGGCGGGATCCCGATGCCCGTGTCCGTCACGACGAAGCGCAGGAGGATCCGCTCGTCGTCCAAGCGGTGAGACGACGTGGACACGACGACGGAACCGGCCGTCGTGAACTTGACCGCGTTGCCCACCAGGTTCGTGAGGACCTGACGGATGCGCGTCGGGTCGCCGACGACGCACGGGACCACGGGACCTTCGTGCTCGAACGCGAACGCGAGGCCGCGTTGACGGGTCAGGTGCTCGAAGAGCAGTCGCGTGTCGTGAAGGACCTGATCCAGCTCGAACGGTATCGATTCGACCGCGAGCTTGCCGGCTTCGATCTTCGACAGGTCCAGGATGTCGTTCACGACGGCGAGCAGGTTCTCGGCCGAGCGCAGGATGCAGCGGACGTACTCGGACTGCTCCACGTCGAGCGGCGTCTCCGCGAGCAACTGCGTCATGCCCAGCACTCCGTTCATGGGCGTGCGGATCTCGTGACTCATCTCGGCCAAGAACGCGCCCTTCGCGGCGTCACGAGCCTCGGCGCGCGCACATTCCGCGCGCAGGCTCTCTTCGACGCGCCGCCGAGCGTCGACGTCCGTCAACGTGCCGACGACTCCGGTCACGTGTCCGTCCGAGTCACGCTGCGCGGCGCCGCGCACGCGGAACCAACGCCACGTCCCGTCCTGGTGGCGCATGCGGTACTCGCAGTCGTACGCCGTACGGTGCGACAAGTGGCTTCGTCCGACCTCGAGCACGCGCTCCATGTCGTCGGGATGGATGCGCGACTCCCATTCGATGCGCGCGCTCTCCATCTCGTCGTCGGCGTAGCCGAGCAAGTGCTTGAAGCGCTCCGACAGCCACAGTCGGCCACTGATCGGCTCGAACTCCCACACGCCGTCGCCGCTGGCCTCGATGGCCGTCGCGAGGCGACGCGTCGAGGAATCCTCGTTGGACGAGTTGGATCCGGAGTCGTGGACGTGCATGTATCGGTGAGTCGACGGTGGGGGGAAGGCGTGTAACCGGCGAGACCGGATTCATCGACCACGAGCGAGGCCGACCTGTTGGCAAGTTCGCGGTGGAGGCGGAAAGGACTTCGCAGTCCCGTCCAGAATTCGCCGGTCAGCGGTCGTGCGTGCCCCGTGAGTCGAGCGTGCGCTCGACCAGGAGCTCGAATCGGCGTTCGAGGTACTGCTGCAACTCGGGCCCCTCGAGGATCCCCAACGCACGCGCGATCGCCTCGAACGTGGCCAGGAAGCGCGGGTCGGGATGCCGCCGCAGTCGGTACTTCGACGGAGCACCCAACGGAACGTGGACGCGCGGGATCTCGGACAAGGCCGGCTCGCGCGTGGTCATCTTGAACGCGCGCCGCCACGTGGAGTCGGGCACGAGCAGCGTGACGGGACGCGGATCGTCGTCGCTCCGCTCGATCGGTCGCGAATCGGGGCCGGGAAACAGCACGAGCACGCGTCGTGTCGGGTCGGCGACGTCCGATTCCGTGATCTTGACGCCGCGACCGCCCACGATGCGCACGTGTCCGTCCTCCAAAGTCAACGGCACGAGTCGACCCGTGTTCGACGTGCGGTGGATCTCCTTGCGGTGGCGCAGGACGATGACTCGCGTCCGCGACGCCACCGGCTGCAGCTCCGAGCACAAGCACGCGTGCAACTGCAGCCCGCACCGCTCGCAGCGCACGCGCCACGTTCGCTCGAGCTCCGATTCGGGGCGCGGCGAGGAGTCGGAGGAAGGTCGATCGGACACGGGGAGCTCGAGTGCGCGGGCCGTGAGGAGGCGCGCGACATGCGTCGGATGCTAGACTCGCGTCCCGTCGCGACGATTCGTCCGCGGCGACGCAGCATGCAATCCAGCTTCGACGGCCGAAAGCCCGAAATCGACTACCCCACCACGTGGACGTACCAAGTCATCGGACTCGACGAGCACCGGTTGCGCGTCGCGGTCGTCGAGGTGATCGGAGACGTGCCGCACACGCTCAAGCCCGGCAACACGTCGAAGGGCGGCAAGTATCTCTCGCTGGGGCTCGAGTTGCGCGTCGAGGACGAAACGCACCGCCTGCGGATCTTCCAGTCGTTGTCCGCGCATCCGTCGATCCGTTTCGTGATCTGAAGCACGCACGCACGCGACCTCGTCGTGCACGGTGCCGCGGGAACGGACGCTCACGTCCCGTCCAGGCCGCTCGGATTCGGGACGAAAGGGCTGGAGGGAGGCTCGTTCGTCTACAATACGGGCTTCATGAGCATGAGCCCGATTCCCGACGTTCTGGCCGACCTCCTGGCGGGCCGGATGGTGATCCTGGTCGACGATCCTGGCCGCGAGAACGAGGGCGACCTCGCGATGCTGGCCGAGCACGTCACGCCCGAGGCGATCAACTTCATGGCGCGCGAGGGTCGCGGCCTGATCTGCATGCCCATGGCGGCCGAGATGTGCGACGCGCTCGAGTTGCCGCCGCAAGCGGCGCAGAACACGAGCAAGATGGGGACGGGTTTCACGGTCTCGATCGAAGCAGCGAGCGGTGTCACGACCGGCATCAGCGCCAAGGACCGCGCGCACACGATCCGCGTCGCGTGCGCGCCGAACGCCAAGCCGACGGATCTGCATCGTCCGGGTCACGTGTTCCCGCTGCGCGCGCGTGAAGGCGGCGTGCTCGTGCGCGGAGGTCAGACGGAGGGCATCGTCGACCTCGCGCGCCTTTGCGGGTCGCGGCCGGCCGGCGTGATCTGCGAGATCATGAACGACGACGGGACGATGGCGCGGATGCCCGACCTGGAGCGTTTCGCGGCCAAGCACAAGCTCAAGATCTGCACGATCGAAGCGCTGATCGCCTGGCGCCGTCAGAACGAGCGCCTGATCGAGCCGATCGAGCTCGACGTGCCGCTCCCGACGCGATTCGGCCACTTCCAAGCGCACATGTTCCGTTCCAAGATCGACGGCAAGGAACACGTCGCGCTCTCGGTCGGCTTGAGCGGGCCCGGTCTCGACGGACCGCGCGCCAGGATCGAGGAACCGGTGACGGTACGCGTGCACTCCGAGTGCCTCACCGGCGACGTGTTCCACTCCATGCGCTGCGACTGCGGCACGCAGCTGTCGCAAGCGCTCGAGATCCTGGGCCGCGAAGCGCGCGGGGTCCTCGTCTACATGCGCCAGGAAGGTCGCGGCATCGGCCTCGCGAACAAGTTGCGCGCCTATCGACTGCAGGACCAGGGCCTCGACACGGTCGAGGCCAACGAGAAGCTCGGTTTCGCGGCCGACCTGCGCGAGTACGGCCTGGGCGCGCAGATCCTCCATTACCTGGGCGTGCGACGCATGAAGCTCCTCACGAACAACCCCAAGAAGATCGCCGGTCTCGCGGGCTACGGGCTCGAGGTGATCGACCAGATCCCGCTGTCGACGGTGCCCAACGCGCAGAACCTGCGGTACCTGCAGACCAAGCGCGACAAGATGGGGCACATCCTGCCCCCGAACCTGGACTGAGGACGCGCCGGGGCCGCCGGGCGGCCTCCACCACGGAATTGTCGACCGACGACTTGTCGCGTCGGGTCAATGGTTGTACATACACTCAAACGGCGTTCGCACGACGCCGCCGACCCCACATGACCTCCGACGCGCACCAGTCCCGCATCCAAGCCATCTCGCGCGAATGCGTCGCCGTGCGCTTGCGGCTC
>Ga0075163_10000212_pt1 | contig 69768 bp, 68 predicted proteins | sample JI1023141ADNA_FD_71478 | JGI IMG/M metagenome (GOLD analysis project Ga0075163, IMG submission 71478) | Wastewater effluent complex algal communities from Wisconsin, to seasonally profile nutrient transformation and Carbon sequestration -... | ecosystem: Engineered > WWTP > Effluent > Algae... | reverse complement strand
GCCTGCACCGCCGCAACCGCCTTGGCTGTCTCCGCAGCCTTTGGCTGGTCGGCCGCCGGCGCCTGCGCGCATCCGATCATGGCGACCAGCGCGGCCAACCCGACAAACGCCGGCGCGTAACGCGAAATGATGGTCATATCCGTCCCCGAGAATCGTGAAGAGCCTGCGGCGTCCCTGCCGTGAACGCTCACATATCATCGAATGCCGACGCGCCGCCAGCGTGCGCCCTCGCACAAACGCGGGAAAAGATGTTACTCGGCCGCCGCTCGCGCCGCAGCCCTGGCGCCAAGTCTGTCTTTGACCCAGTCGCGCACATGGGCATTGGTCCGCGCCGCCATCCGCGTCGGCAGGCGGTTGAATGCGTGCGGCGCATCCGGCGCCACCAGCAACTCGGCATTGCCGCTCTGCTCATTCCACCGCGCCGCCATCAGTCGCGAATCGTCGATCAGCGGATCCAGCGTCCCGACCACGAAGATCGCCGGCGGCAATCCGGTGAGTTCGGCATAGAGTGGCGAGATCGCCGGATCGCGCCGCACCTCGTCCGGCCCGGGCGCCAGCTTGCTCAACCCGCCATGCAGCGAGGGCCCATGCAGCACCAGTGCGTCCGCCGCCGCAGACCGCGCACTCGCCGTTCCCGAAAGATCGAACGGCCCATAGATCAGCACCGCCCCTTTCAGCCGCGCAAAATCCGCCCGCTCGGCTTTAAGCCGCAACAGCGTACAAGCCGCCAGATGCGCGCCTGCGGATTCCCCGCCAATCACCACATTCTCGGCGCCGAATTCCGTGTGCGCATTCTCGAACACCCAGTCCGCCGCCGCCACGCACGCATCAATCATCCTCGCAAGGGTCACCGCCGGCAGCAGCGGGTAATCCACGCTCACCACCGCCAGCCCCAGCTCCTTCGCGATCAGCGAATTCACCGGATCATCCATCGCCGCATTGCCGATCGACCAGCCGCCGCCGTGATAATCGAGGTAGACGCCGCGCAGCGGCCCCTCGGCGCGCAGTATGCGCAGGTTAAGTCCGTTCCCTTTCCAGTCCACGCGCCGCGTGCTGGCGCGCACGCCGGGCGCAAGACGGGAGACCATCGCCTGCCCCATCCGCATCGACGACTGGATCATGAACTGCACAAGCAGCCCCGGCGCCCGAAACCGCGGCGCCAGCTTCAGCGTCCGGTTGAACCGCCGCGCCTCGTTGAGCTCGTCTTCGGGAAACATCGCCACACCGTGCTGCTCACCGTGACAATCTAGTCTCGTCACGCGTCCGAAACAACGGGCCGTGGCTTTGGGGGCACTGGCCGCACCCTCACGAGCGCGTTCCCCGCGAAGGCGGGGAACCAGCCCTCCTGAAAAAAAGCTTCTGGGTTCTTCAACCGAAAAGTCTGCCCCCGCCTGCGCGGGGGCCGCGGCGAACAATCCCTTACAAGATTGCCTGCGCCCCAAACGCAAAAGGCCCCGGCGGTATCGCCAGGGCCTTCTCACGCAACACAACTCTAACCCTTACCGGCCGTCCTTGCTTCCGAAGTAACGGAAGAATTCCGAATCCGGCGAGATCACCAGCGGCGTCCCCTCCTTGATGGCGCGCTCATACGCCAGCATGGAGCGGTAGAAGGCGAAGAACTCCGGATCGCGGCCATAGGCCGAGGCGTAGATCTCGTTACGGGTCGCATCGCCCTCGCCGCGCAGTCTCTGCGCCTGCTGGTTGGCTTCGGCGATCAGCACCTGCACCTGCTTGTCGGCGTCGCCGACGATGGTGAGGTAGGCCTCTTCACCCTGCGCGCGGTAGAGCGACGCTTTCTGGTTCAGTTCGGCCTTCATCCTGTCGAACACCCGCTGCGAGTTGGCGGCGGGAAGGTCAGCGCGGCGGATCCGCACGTCGATGATCTCGACGCCGAAGCTGCTCATGCTGGTGTTCAGCGTCGCCTTGATCTGCTGCATCAGCTGGGCGCGCTGGCCGGACACGATGTCTGGCGTCGCGGCCTTGCCGAGCACGCCGCGAAGGGCGGCGACCATGCGCTGTCGCAACTGGTTCTGGCCGTTCTCTTCGCTTTGCGCCGCACGGAAGAACTGCAGCGGATCCTTGATGCGATAACGCGCGATGGCGTCCACGATCAGGCGCTGCTGGTCCGATCCGATGATCTCCTGCTCGGGCAGGTCAAAGCCCTGGTTGCGGCGATCATAGAAGTGCACCGACTCGACCACCGGCATCTTGAAATGCAGGCCGGCTTTCTGTTTCGAATCGTCCGCGTTGACGACGTACTGCGCCTGGCCGAAGCGAAGCACGATGGCCTGCTGGTCGACGCGCACGATGTAGAGGCAGTTGGCGAGCAGCAGGAGCAGCAGGGCTGCAACGACTCCGCCGATGACGAATGTTCTTTGCATCACTGGGGCGCCTTCGCAGGACGGCGGAGCTGGTCGAGCGGCAGGAAGGGCACCACACCATTCTTGGTGTCGATGATGATCCGGTCGCTGCGTCCAAGAACGCCTTCCATGGTTTCGAGATACATGCGCTCGCGGGTCACGCGAGGCGCTTTCAGATACTGGTCGTAGATCAGCGTGAAGCGCTGCGCTTCACCGGTGGCGTTCGCAACCGACGAGGCCTTGTAGGCTTCGGCTTCCTGGATCATGCGCTGGGCGTTGCCTCGGGCTTCCGGCACCACCTTGTTGAGGTAGGCGGTCGCTTCGTTGCTGCGGCGCGCCTTGTCCTGCTCGGCGTTGCTCACGTCACGCTGCACCTCGACAACCTCCGGCGGAGCGGTCGCTTCCTTCAGCGAGATCGAGACGACCTCGATGCCGGATTTGTAGCCGTTCAGCGTCTGCTGCATCAGATCGCGCACGCGGGTTTCAACGCCGGTACGATCGCCCGTGGTGATCGGCTCGAAGGCGCTGGTGCCGACGATCTCGCGCATCGCGCTTTCGCCCACCTGGCGGATCATCTCGTTCTTTCCGTCGACGACGTCGACGACGTTGAACAGGTACTCCTGCGGCGAGTTGATCTTCCAGTTGATCGTGAAATCGATGTTCACGATGTTCTCGTCGCCCGTCAGCATCAGCGCTTCTTCCGGCAGGTCGCCGATCGCCGTTGCAGTGATGGTGTTCACAGCAACCTGCGTGTGGCTCTCGATCGGGTTGGGCAGACGGACATGGAAGCCGGGGCCTTCAACGCGGTGGAACTTGCCGAAGCGCAGCACGACCGCGCTCTGCTGTTCGTTCACCTGGAAGATGCCGGTCATCAGCCAGCCGATCAGGCCGACCGCGAGAAGGATCAGCAGCCCGGCCGAGCCAAAGCCGCGCGCGCCGGTCGAGGGACCGCGTCCGCCGCCCGTCGAGCCGCCGCCATTGCCGCCGCTGCGCTTGAACTTGTCCTGCATGCGCTTCAGCGTCTCTTCCAGATCGGGACGCTCAGGCGGTTTGCCGCCGGGAGGCTTGCCGCCGCCAGAGCCACGGCCCCAGGGACTTTCGTCCTTGTCCTTGCCGCCGCCGCCGCCGGAGCCAGATCCGCTCCCGCTACCCCACGGCCCGCCGCCGCCGCCCTTTTGGTCATTCCAGGGCATACGGCCCCTCCTGTTGACGCGCACGCGCGTGATTTCTCTGGAGTTGTTTAGACCTCCAGTAGTTGAGCCTGCATTAAAGCCGGTTCAAGAGTGCGGCATAAGCCGTTTTCCCCTGTAGAGCGATCAGTAAAGCGTCGCAGGCGGTGTATTCAGGCCCCAGCCGGGACTTGAATTCACCGATTCAAGTAATGGTTATTACTATGCCGGCTGTTGGTCGCCGCCATCGCGAGCCCGCATCGGAGCAGACCAGCGGCGCTGGCGGACTTCTTGCAGCCTTGCAGCGACACGCTGCTTCGGATCATCTCGCATGGTGAACGCGGAAACCCTCTCTGCAAATCTTGCCCAGGCCGGGCCTCCCGCGCCTGCGCCGACCGGCGTCGCCGTGATGATCGCCGCCTGGCGCGCCTCCGAAACGATCGGCAAGGCCGTCGCCTCCGCCCTCGCCCAGCCTGAGGCGACCCAGATCGTGGTGGTCGACGACGCCTCGGGCGACGATGGCGCCACCGTCGCCGCAGCCCGCGCCGCAGACGATGGCTCTGGCCGCCTGATCATCCTCGAACTGCCCCGCAATGGCGGTCCGTCCCGCGCCCGCAACGCCGCCATGACCGCCACCCGCTCTCCCTGGCTCTGCACGCTCGACAGCGACGACTACATGGAGCCCGGCCGTCTTGCCGCCGTGCTGGCCGTCGCCGAACAGGGCTATGACTTCGTTGGCGACGACCTGCTGCAGACGCCCGCGGGCCTGCCCGTCTCGCATGGCCGCCCGATGTGGTTCGCCGGCCCTGCCGTCGCCGCCACCATCCGCTTCGACCAGTTCGTCCGCTCCAACATCCCGAAAGCGGGCCGCGCCCGCCGCGAACTTGGCTTCCTCAAGCCACTGATGAGCCGCTCCTTCCTCGAGCGTCATCGCCTCAGCTATGACGAGGCCATGCGCCTGGGCGAGGACTATGATCTCTACGCTCGCGCCCTCGCCGCCGGTGCGCGTTTCCGCCTGATCCCCTACGCCGGCTATGTCAGCATCATGCGCAGCGACAGCCTGTCGGCCCGCCACAGCCTCGCTGACCTCGCCAATCTCGAAGCCGCCGACGCCCGCCTGCTCGACAATCCGAAGCTCTCCAAACGCGAGATCAGGTTCGTCCGCGACCATCTGCGCTCCACGCGCAAGCGCTCGATCTGGATCGAGGTGATGGACGCCCTCAAGCGTGGCCACATCTTCACGGCCGCTGGAGCGCTGATCCGCGAACCGCACCACGCACCGCATGTCATCGGCTGGCTGTTCGACGTCGCCCTGCGCAAGATCACCGGCCGCAAACGGGCGAGCTAGGCTTTAGCGCTCGTTACTCTGAATACGAACGTCCGCCTTGGCGACATGCTGGTCATCTTCGCGATTGATCCCAGTGACCGACATTTACCCAATTCAACGGCTCATGTGCGGTCGTTGCCGTCGGGATCTGGCCCCGGTCCGCATCCCGGTCCGCATCCATGCCGGATCACTTGTCCAGTTTCTGACACCGAACGAGGTCGCGGTCGGATCCGGACCGATTGGCTTGGTGGATCTTGTTCATTCGCACGTAGCCGCTGTCGCACACGATGGTCCCTGCCGATTTCGTCATGCCGGTCGAGGGATCGACGACCTGGGAGGTCACCACGGTTGAAACGGCGACAGAAACCGGCGCACCACCGCCGAGAAAGGTCCACAGGCTCTTCTCTGTCAGAGTCGCCCACTGGCTGCTATCGACGTGGACGACGACAAACGACGGATTGGACTCTTTGGCGAGTTCGTTGACAGCGGTTTGCCGCACAATCGCGAAGTACGGCGCCTTGTCGCCGAGCGCACTGTCTTCAATCTCCCTGGCCAGACGATTGTACGCGTCGATCGCCATATCTGACCGGCGAACTGCTTCGCCCATGATACTCGAAATCCGATCATATGTATCCTTGTTCGGAGAATTCGAGGCCGCAGCCCTGTCGTAGGCCGCCTTCCATTTTGCGATGATTTCCAAATCGCTCCTCGCATCGACGGCCGCCTTGTGGAGCGCATCAAGTTGTTCCTTGACGTTCCTGCGCGCGCTGGGCGTGTTCAAGGAATCAGGCCCGATGAAGACGTCCCCGTTTGTGCCCAGAGCGCCCACCAGGGACGTCCTGATAAGAGCGTCCTGATCGCCATCCGCTTTTGCACCTTCGATTGTATAGTCGGTCTGCAGGTAGGATCCCACCTGAGCAACCGCATTGAGACCGGCCGCCAGGCCGCTAAGGCCCGCGAGCGCAGGGTTCAATTTGATGACGGGCAGTGAAGGCTGGAGCAGCGGGTCGGGCGCCTCTCCAAGCTCAGTCTGGATCCTTCCCGCCAGCTCGCTTTTTTCTCTGTGCGCCACGGCGAATGCATTTTGGACGCCATCGTATTTCGCGACATACCCGCGCCACTCTCTCAGGTCGTTCATGCTCGACAGCAGTTCCGCCTGAGTAAGGATGAACACAGTGTCGGGTTTGCCGGCGCCACCCGTATGCACGTCTGCGGCGACGAGCGTTGCCGCCTGAGATAGCGCACGAGCAGTCAGGATGGCCGATTCCGCGAGACCGGCGCCTTGTCCCATCTGCACGCTGCCCCGCGGCTGCGGAGCCTGGGGGATGCCGCCCAGGCGCGCAGTCGCCATCCGGTTTTGCGCCTCGACCAGGCTTGCCTCCGCGTTGATCAAAGCAGTCTTCTTGGCGAGCTGGCTTTCCTCGCTGTCCGCGGGGGTTCCAAGCTGGGCTGAAGCACCCGAGATGCTGGCAAGCGCACAGACGGACGCAACTGCTGCGGTGCGAATGACGAATGACATAGGTGCTCCCCTGAATGCAGTCGCTAAAGCCGACGTCTGCATTGGCTAGGCCAGCTAGCCTGAGGCGCCCTTGACGTGGCTCAAGGGTTTTTGCGGCTGGGAAGCGAGGTCGGCGGCCTGCACGCGTCGAATGGCGTCGTCCGCCGGCGCCATCCGTCATGAGCCACGCATCGCATGAGTCGCAAAGGGCGCTTGCTGCTGGCTGTGAGGGGTTTATCCTCTCAGCCACAGCAAGGGATGCAAGCCATGAGCGATGCTGTCGGACCCGGCGATCTGGTTCTTTGCGTCAACGCCGCACCGAACCATTTTACGGGGGAGCCGGTTCCCCTCGTCGCCGGCGAGGCCTATCGCGTTATCGCAGTGATGGAATTTGCGTGCCCCTGTGGCCGTTCCGACGCCTTGCTGGACATCGGCATCGACTTCGGCTGGTGCCAGTCCCGCTTCCGGCTGATGCCCAGGCCCAGGTTCGAGGCCAAGACGCGGCGCCTCTCCGCTCCGAAGGAAAAGCAGAAGGTGCGCTGAACGACCGGCCAGACCTGAACCCCGTTGCCGCCTCCCGAACGTTGCGGCGGATCAGTCTCCGAGCGAGGAAGACAGCCGCTCGAACGCGACGAGAAAATCTTCCTTGAAGGCCTGCACCACCTGCCCCGCCGACATGGTCTCATCCATCAGCCCGACGCCCTGGCCGACCCAGTAAGTCGCCAGCTGCTGCGCGCCCTGATGTCCTCCCTCCGCCAGCTTGTCCACGCGCCGAAGCGCCGGCTCGGACACCAGTGTCTGTAGCGGCATGGGCAGCGGATCGGGCGCATCCGTCTGTTCCCATGCGTCGGTCCAGGGCGAACGCAGCTGCCGCGAAGGTTTTCCCGTTCGTGACCGCGAGCGGACCGTGTCACGCGAGGAAGCAGCGAGCATCTTCTGCTTCACCGTTGGGCTCGTTTCAGCTTCTGTCGTCGTAAGCCAGACCGACCCACACCAGGCGCCTGCCGCGCCCATGGCCATCGCAGCCGCCATCTGTGCGCCCGTGGTGATGCCGCCCGCCGCCAGGATTGGCGTCGATGCGCCCATCGCCCGCACGGCGCGATGAACTTCCGGGATCAAAACCATGGTGGAAACCTCGCCACAATGTCCCCCGGCCTCGCCGCCTGCGACCACGAGAATGTCGACGCCGGCCTGCACCTGCGCCATCGCGTGTTCCTTGGCTCCGACGAGCGCTGCGACCGGCACGCCATGGCGCTTGCCCAGCTCGAGCATGGCAGGCGGCGGTACGCCGAGCGCATTGGCAATCAGTTTGATCGGATACTGGAAGGCCGCTTCAAGACTTCTGGCGGCGCCGTCTTCGCGCATGTTGCGCGCGAAGTTGACGCTCTTTGAGCGATCGGAATCGAGATCGCCCGGCTCGACGCCATGCCGCTTCAAAATCCCTGCTGCATAGTCCTTGTGTTCCTGCGGGATCGCACCGAGCAGGGCGCCGGGGTTGAACGCGTCGGTTCTGCCTTCCATCTTGTTCGGCACAATGAGATCGACGCCGTAGGGCTTGCCCGCACAGTGCTTGTCGATCCAGTCCAGCTCTTCCTTGAGACGATCCGGCGGCAGGTTCACGGCGCCGAAGACGCCCATGCCGCCCGCCCTGGAGACGGCCGCCACCACATCGCGGCAATGACTGAAAGCCAGCAGTGGAAATTCGATGCCAAGCATGCTGCAGATGGGGGAGTTCATCATGGGGCGGCTCTCTGCGATGGTTCGATCTCTTGTGGCTGGCGCGATCTATTTTGTCATCGTCTTTGCGATCGCATTTGCGTTCGGCGCCGCACGCGTGACTTTCCTCGCCCCAGCGGTGGGCCCGGTCTTGGCGACCCTTGTCGAGCTGCCATGTCTGCTTTCGGTCTCCTGGGCGGCATGCGGCTTCCTCGTTCGCCGCTGCAGCATTCGAGGGTTGCCCGTGGCGATGGGTATGGCCGCGACCGCGTTTGTACTCCTGATTGGAGCCGAAACCGCCTTCTCGGTCCTGGTTTTCAGTCAAAGCATCGACGCGCTTGTTGCGTCCTATCGGACACCGCAAGGCGTTATCGGCCTCCTGGGGCAGCTCGCGTTCGGTGTTTTCCCCGTCATCCGGCGCATCCAGTCAGAACCGCAGACCTGAGCCTTCGCGCGCGTCTGCCTTCGGTGAACTCCCGCCGGTAAAAGCGGGGCCGCCCGATATCCAGCTCGCCGCCCACAACCGCCAATCCACAGACCGCCGCTCTCGAAATCCCGCCCGATACGTGCGACACGCCCCGTGAGAGACCGGAGCCTCCATGTCCAGCACGATCGAAACCGCCGTCCGCGCCGCGCTTGACGCCATTACCGATCCTGCGACTGGCAAAGGCCTGCTCAGCGCTGGCCGCATCTCCGGCCTGGTGGTGCGCGCGGATGGCCGCGTCGGCTTCGTGATGGAAACCCGCGTCGGGGCCGCTGACGAACCACTGCGCCGCGCTGCCGAAGGCGCCGCCCTCAAGGTGAAAGGCGTCACCGCCGTCACAGCCGTGCTCACCGCCGAGGCCGACAGCGGCACAACCGCCCGCGCCCCGCGTGCGCCCATCCCTGCCCCGCCGAGACCCGCGCCCGCGCCTGCCGCCAGCACCAGTATCATCCGCCCGGCCCGCGCCATCATCGCGATCGCCTCGGCAAAGGGTGGCGTCGGCAAGTCCACCGTCGCCACCAACCTCGCCGTCGCCGCCGCGCGCTCTGGCCTGCGTGTCGGCCTGCTCGACGCCGATGTGTTCGGCCCGTCTCTGCCCACCATGGTGGGCACGGTCGGCCGCAAGCCGACGCTGACGCCGGACAAGAAGATGATCCCGCTGAAGGCGCATGGCGTCGTCACCATGTCGCTCGGCTATCTCGTCGATCCCGACAACGCCGTCGTATGGCGCGGTCCGATGGTGATGTCCGCCGTCACCCAGCTCATATCGGATACCGACTGGGGCGATCTCGACATCCTGTTCATCGACACGCCGCCAGGCACCGGCGAAGTCCAGCTCACCCTCGTCCAGCGCCTGCCGCTCGATGGCGCGGTGATCGTCTCGACGCCGCAGGAAGTCGCCCTCGCCGATGTCCGCCGCGGCGTCGGCATGTTCCGCAAGACGTCGGTGCCAGTGATCGGCGTCATCGAGAACATGGCCTGGTTCGAACAGCAGGATGGCTCGCGCGCCTACATCTTCGGCGAAGGCGGCGCCCAGCGCACGGCGGCCGAGATGGGCGTCCCCTTCCTCGGCGCGCTGCCAATTCTGTCTGCCCTGCGTGAAGGCGGTGATGCCGGCGTGCCCGCAGCCGCCGGCGACGGCGCCGTTGCCGAAGCCTTCGCCCTGCTCGCCAGCGCCATCTCGGATGCGCTGGCGAGCAGGGCGAGCAAACCCGCTCCCGCCATCATCTTCGAATAGGCCGACCGGCGCCGCTCTTGCTCTTCCCATAGCGTGGAAGGCGAAGCGCTACCCTTCAGCGCACCCCGCTTTGCCTCGGCGCAAAAGTCGTCTGCGCGTCGCATTCGTTAACGAGCCAACGGACGAATCCGCTTGCAAGCGCGCGCGCCTGACTTAACGTTTCATTTACGACGAAGGCCTCGTCAGCTGCGCGCGTTAACGATTTGCCTCGTCAACGGTCGCGATGCCGGAGCCGGCGCCAGGGAGTTCTGGGGGCGCGAACGGGAGTAGGCGTTATGGCGAGCGCAGTTCGGTTACGCGGCGAGTTCTGGCCGCAGGATCATTGGGGTCGCGTCACCAACGCGGCTGTCCCGCGCGAACGCGTACAGCAAGCCGCCCTTGAAGCCGCCGAAGAAGCCGCGGATCTCGCGCTTGAACGTTTCGGCGAACGCCTCCACTCGGTCTATCTCTCGGGCCCCGCCGCGCGCGGCCGCTCCGGCGGCGCCGCCTACTTCGCCCTGCTCCGTCTCGGCGCCTCGATCTCCACGCCGGACTCTCGGGCAATCGACACGCGCACCAACGAGACATGGGAATCCGCGGCCGCCTCCCAGCTCCGCCGACGCCACCCGAAGGTCGGCCGCATTGCTGTCGCCGTCTTCAACTGGCAGGATGTCTTCACCACCGACAACGCCTTCTCGCCCGCGCGCTTCCGCCTCGCGGTCAACTCGATCTGCATCGCCGGTCGCAACATGTCGCGCATGCTCGCGCCGCAACGCCTCGACTCCGCCGTGATGAACGGCGACATCCTTGGCTTCCGCCCGCGCATGCTGAACATCGCCGGCCGCCTCGCCGCCGCCCGCTCGCCGGACCGCGTCCGCGCCGCCGCGATGGACGCTGGCCATGCCGTACTTGCCGCGTCCTTCGCGCTGGTGATGGAACGCGAGCAGATCTACACGGAAGATCTCGATCTCCGCCGTGATCTCTTCGTGCTGAATTATCCTGGCCGCTCGCGCGACATGAGCGAAGCCTACGCCATGGCGATGCGTCCTTCGACGGACGCGCTGAAGGCCCTCACCTTCATCGACAGCGCCTGCCGCTGGCTGACGCCGATGACCGACGCCTGGCTCAACGCCAACAACCCGCAGCGTTCGGAACGGCTGAAAGCCTAGTCTGCGCCAAAAAAAGGCCGGACGCGGGGGAGCGCATCCGGCCTTGCTTGTCCGTGCAGCGAGCAGGCGTTTCTACGCCGCCTCTTTCACCGCCCCGGCGTCCACCCGGGCGTCCCATTCGAACTCCGGGAAATAGCGGTCCATCATGCGGACCACATAGGCGACCAGCGCAGGGCTCTTGATGGCCATGTCGCGGATCGGACTCTCGAAGTGCGGCGTCATGGCGCCCGCCAGGGTCGCGAACACGAACGCATCCGCGCCGCACGGCCGATCGCCCATCAGATAGGGCTTTTGGCCAATGAACAGCTCCAGCGCCTTCAGCGAACGCGCCGCCAGGCCCGCGATCTCCGCGTCGGTGTGCCGCGCAATTCCCTTCGCCTGCATCGTCCTGCGCACCTCTGCCTGAAGCTCGCGCTTCAGCTGCTCGCGCATCTCCGCCGGCGCCTCGTCGAACCAGCGTCCCGGCCCCTTCTCGAAATTCTCCGCTACGAGCCAGCGGAAATAGCCGACGGCCGGGCCGAGTTCATGCTCGCACATCATCTCGATCGCCATCGCCGTCGCCCGCTCGACCGGCGACAGCCCGGCGTCGAGATCGACGCCATACTCCCGCTCGACATGAAACCGGATGAAGGTGGAATCGCCCACCAGCCGGCCGCCGTCGTCGATGAACGGGATCTGCCCCTTGGGCGATTCATCCGGCATCGCTCGCCGCCTGGTGAAGGCGAGGCCCGCCATCTTCAGCTGCACGTCGGTCTTGGTCACGAACGGGCTGATCTCGGGCAGGCCCCACGCTGCACCGCCGCCTGAAAGTACGATCATCTTGCATCTCCCTCTGCGATGAGACAGAGATGCCACCATCCTGCTGACAGCATGGTGTCAGCAGGAACAAACCGGGACGAAAAGAGTCCGCCCAGACGATGCGCAAGGCAGATCGCCTCTTCGAGATCATCCAGATCCTGCGCCGCTCGAAAAAGCCGGTGACGGCCGACGACATGGCGCTCGAACTGGAAACCTCGAAGCGCTCCGTCTATCGCGACATCGCCGCCCTGATGGCCCAGCGCGTGCCGATCCGCGGCGAGGCCGGCATCGGCTATGTGCTGGAGCGCGGCCACGACATGCCGCCGCTGATGCTGACAACCGACGAAATCGAAGCAGCCGTCCTGGGTGCGCAATGGGTGATCAATCGCGGCGACCCCCAGCTGGGAAAAGCCGCGCGCGACCTCCTCGCCAAGATCGAAGCCTCCGTGCCCGAGCGACTGCGCCCCTTCATCGCCGATCCCGCAGCCCGCGTGATCCCGGCGTGGGATCGCGCAAGGGACGCAATCGACCTCGGCGAAGTCCGCGCCGCCATCCGCGACGGCCGCAAGATCCAGCTCAACTACAAGGACGCGCAGGAGCGCACCACGCGTCGCGTCATCTGGCCCATCCTGCTCGGCTATTACGAAACCACTCGCATCATCGGCGCCTGGTGCGAGACACGTAAGGACTTCCGCAGCTTCCGCTCCGACCGCATCGTCACCGCCGTGGTGCTGGACGAAAAATATCCGGACCGCCCCGCCGCCCTCCGCCACAAATGGCGCAAGGCGATGGAGGCCGAGCATGCCAGGTGGAAGAAGGACTGACGGCTTTGTGCGGTAAGCGACACACAGCAATTGATGCTGGGTGCAGCGCCTATGTGTGTTAGCGAACGGAAGTCGGAACCCGGGATGCGCCCAGCAGACGCCTGAACCGGACCCGCCCCAGGAACAATGCAGCTTGAGCACAGCTCCCCAACGACGTCGGCGCGGCTTGGCCCGCAATGTCGTGCTTCTCGCGCCGCATCGCAGCCTGCTCGATCTCGAAGCCGAGAACGCTCGCCTGCGCGCCGCCCTCGATCGTTCCAACTCCGCCGACGCCCAGCGCGTTCTGGTCACGCAGGAACTGAAGCACCGCATCCTCAACCTGCTCGCGGTGGTCCAGGCTATCGGCCGCCAGACATTCCGGAAAGCAGACGCCGCCCACGTCGCCGATTTCTCGGCGCGCATGGTCGCCCTTGGCGCCGCTCAAAACCTGCTGATCGAATCCGAAGTGCGCGACACCCTGCTCACCGAAGTCGTCGCCGCCGCGCTTGCGCCTCACTGCGTCGATGGCATCGGCTGCACCATCACCGGCCCCGCCCTGCGCCTAGATGGCCGCCGCGCCCACGCGCTGACGCTCGCCCTGCACGAGCTCGCCACCAACGCCGCCAAGTATGGCGCGCTCTCCGTCGAACACGGCTGGATCGAGATCACCTGGACCGGCGACAATGACGCGCTTGTCTTCCTCTGGCGTGAACATGGTGGCCCGACAGTTGTCGCTCCCGCCCGTCGCGGCTTCGGTTCACAGCTGATCACCCGCAACCTCGCCGCCGGCTTCAATGGCAAGGTCGATATCGCCTTCCCCCCGTCAGGCGTCACCTGCCAGCTGACAGCGGCGCTGGTCTAGATCGCATCAACCGTGATGCTGGCGAAATCGCCGCGCCAGATCTTGCGCGCCTCGTCCAGATGGCCCTGTCCTTCGGCCGCCTTGCCCAGCCCCTGCTCGGCCTTGCCCAGTACCCACAGGGCCAGCGGATCGTGCTTCCACGCTGCAAGGCTTGCCTTCGCCTCGGCCTCGGCCCTGGCGAAATTCCCCGCCTTCAGATAAGCCGCCGCCGCGCTGCGCCGCACCGGATACCACCACGCTGGCGGGTCCCAGCTGTCCTTCAGCTCCTTCTCCTGCAGCTTCGCCGCCTTCAGGAAGATCTGCGCCGCCTTCCTTGGATCGCCGGTCATCATCGCGACCCGGCCTTCCAGAACCTGCCGCGCAATCTTCGCTTCGGGCTCCTTGTTCGCGCCCTTCACCTTCATCACGGCCCTGGCTTCAGCCAGCGCCCCGCGGGTGTCGCCCTTGGTCAGCAACGCCTCGCCGCGCGCATAATGGCGATAGACGCCCAGCGCCGTATCGCCCTTGCCCGGCTCGGAGATCGCCAGCGCCCTGTCGGGCGCATATCGCGCCAGCGCCACATAGGTGGTCGACACCGGATAGCCGCGCTGCCGCGCCGGACGGTTCGCATAGACGAGCTCGGCATGGCTGGCGTATTTCAGCGCCAGCTGCGCATCGCCCGCCATCAGCGCGCCTGCGACGCCAAACGCCAGATTGTGGGCGTAATACATCGGCAACGGCGCGAGCGGCGACGTCGATCCGGCCACGGATATCGCGGCAGACGATTTTCCGGCTGGGGCCTCTGCGCCCTTGGCCTCGCTGGTCGGCGGCGGCACAAGTGATTTCGGCACCGCGGGGTCGCCGCCAGCCCGCACCCAGTTGATGTCGGCGCTGATCGCCTCGGCGTTCACAACTGCCGCATCTTCATAGCGCCCGGCATGGAAGAACGTATGCGCCGGCATGTGCACCAGATGGCTGGCTGCCGGCGCCAGCCGGCCCAGCCGATCCGCATAGGCGATCGCATCTTCCGCCCGGTCGTCGAACTCGGTCGCGTGAATGTAATAGTGGATCGCGCCCGTATCGTCCGGCCGCTGCTTCAGCACGCTTTCCAGCAGCGCCAGCGCCGGCTTCAACATGCTCGTGTCGTCGCCGCGCACCGGGATCAGCATCGCGTGCGAAGCCAGCACGGAAAGTTCCAGCTCGGCAGGATAATCCTCCGCAATCCCCTTCATCGCCTGACCGAACGCGAGATCGGTCGCCCCCTTGCCGGCGCGCGCACTGCCCAGATAGCTCGTCCCCTTCACGGCGGCTTTCGGATCGGAATAGCGCGCGAGGATCACATCGGTCAGCCGCTTGGCCCGCTCGTCATACGGCTTCACCAGCCTGCTCGCGCGCTCCGCCGCCGCCAGCGCGACCTGCCGCTGCGCTTCGTCGATGCCATAGTTCAGCGTCGGCCCTTCAGCCCACGCCTCGCCCCACGCACACAGCGCGCATGTCGGGTCGGCCTTCGTCGCCTCACGCATCGCGGTGATGGCGTCCTGGTGATAGAAGCCATGGCTCAGCTGCAGCCCGTAGTCGAACCACGCCTGCGCCTGCGCATTCGTGGTGTCGACCTTGAAGCCGCCGGTGCCCATGCCCGGCGTGATCTTCAGCGCCTTGCCCGGTTCAGCAGCGCTCTCCGCCGTGCACACCGCGTTCAGCGCCCGCAGCATGTCCTCGGTCGATACCTGCGAGGCCTGCAGCGTCGAGAGCGGCGCTACCGGCGCCGAAGCCGTCGTCGTGGCGCAAGCCGCCAGCGCCAGAACGGATGCCCCAAGCAACTTCTTCAGCAAGCGCGTCTCCCCAGACCGGAAAGCGCGAGGCTAACCTGTTCGCGCGGCGCCGCCTACTGCCGGAATGACGGGCTCAGGGCGGTCCCATCAACGCCACCGTGAAGGCCTCATAGCTGTCCAGCACCTTGGGATCTTCCGTCGCGATATCCACCACCTGGCGTGGAATCGCCTTCAGGTGATCCTGCATTGCCGCCGGGTCGGCTTTCCGCGACACAGCAAAATCATGGAAGATCGCACGCGACGTGGCCTCGAAGGCGGAGACATCGACATTCGCCGCCCCGTCCGCAAACGCCGTCCGCGCGGCCTCGTAGAAGCGGTGCATGTTCGGGTCCGCCGCCCACGCGGCAGCATCATTACCCTGCATATTTACCGTGGCCGTCGCCTCGGGTTGTGCGGCATGCGCCTCACTTCCGTGCAGGCCATGCCCGTGCTTGCAGCCCGCCGTCCCAAGCGCGAGCACAACAAGCGCTGCGCCTGCCGCAAGACGGATCGTCATCGTTTGAATCACGTCGCTCTCCATTTTTCGGCAAGCCGTTCGTATTGCCGGAATCGCTCGCGAAGACGGTTGCGAGACGCCGTACGGGCGGTTATGCCGTGACAAGAAACACGAACATGATGTACAATATTTTTAACATTGTGTCGAGCCTCTTTTGGAGCCAGCCATGTCATTGCGTGAGATGTCGTTCCGGGAAAAATCGGCCTGGATCACGCTGGTGACGGTGGCGGCCTGCTTCGGCGTCTATTTCGGCGGCATCCTCACCGGCGCTGTCAGTCCGCGCGGCTTCGACACGCTGCATCTCGGCCTGTTCTGCGTTGCCGCCCTCATCGTCCTGCAGGTCACGCTCAGCCTCATCGCTGCGCGCATCACGCCGAAGGATGGCCGCGCGCCGGCTGATGAGCGTGAGAAACTGATCCAGTCCCGCTCGCACACCATCGGCTACTACACGCTGATCGTCCTTGTGCTGGCGCTCGTCCTGCCCGGCCACATCGGCCATGGTGTTGTCGACCTGATGAACTTCGCGCTGTTTGACGTCGTGCTCGTCACGCTCATTGTGGCCGTCGCGCAGATCGTGATGTTCCGGCGCGGGTTCTAGGGCGTGTCAGAACTTCCGATCACCAACCAGATACGCCGTCTCCGTTTCGAACACGGCGAGATGACCCAGGGCGACCTTGCCGAACGCATCGGCATGACGCGTCAGACCATCGCCGCCATCGAGCAAGGCAAATACTCGCCTTCACTGGAGGCCGCCTTCCGTATCGCGCACGTCTTCGGCGTGAAGCTGGAGGATGTCTTCGCGTGGGATGAGCAACCCTAGGAGCTGTCGCCCATGTGAGTTGCAGACAATCACCTCAGCCTGTACCGACTGTTCCAGGCCAGTTGCGAGTTCAGATGCCACGTTACCTTACGCTGCTCGCGGCTTTCGCGATCCTCCTGGCGCCGCCCGCGCTGGCCCACGCCATCGGCGGCTCGGATGCGGCGTTCGTCGCCGCCACCAAGGGCGCGGATCCGTTCCCCTTCCTCTATCTCGGCGCCAAGCACATGGTGACGGGATACGACCACCTGCTCTTCCTCGCCGGCGTGATCTTCTTTCTCTACCGGCTGAAGGACGTGCTGCTTTACGTCACGCTGTTCTCGGTCGGCCACTCGACCACGCTGCTGCTGGGCGTGCTGCTCGACGTCAACGTGTCGTCACACCTGGTCGACATGGTGATCGGCCTGTCGGTGTCCTACAAGGCGTTCGAGAACCTCGGCGGCTTCCGCAAGCTCGGCTTCCAGCCCGACACGCGCGTCGCGGTCGGCGCCTTCGGCCTTGTCCACGGTCTTGGCCTCGCCACCAAGCTTCAGGCGCTCGGCCTCAACCGGGATGGCCTCGTCGCCAATCTCGTTTCGTTCAACGTCGGCGTCGAGATCGGCCAGCTGCTCGCGCTGTCTGTCATCCTCGCCGCGATGACGCTGTGGCGCACGACCAAAAGCTTCGGCCGCCTCGCGGTTGCGGCCAACGCCTTGCTGTTCCTCGCGGGCATTGTCCTCGCCGGCGAACAGCTCGCAGGCTATTTTCTGGCAGGAGATGCATGATGCCAAACACTCATGAAACATCCGATATCCAGACGCCCCAGCCCGCCCAGCTTGATGTCCGTCCGAAGACGCTGGCGCTTGTCACGGTCGGCGGCCTCCTCGCCGGAGCGCTCATCGTCGTTGGCGCAATCATGCCGGCCGAATTCAACACCGACCCGCTCGGCGTCGGAAAGCTTTCCGGCGTCTCCCGCCTCTGGGCGCCGGACGAGAAGGCGTTCAAGCCCACCGCCGGCGTCGAGCCTGCGCATTCCTCTCCGACGCCGATCAGCGTCAATACGTTCGACATTCCGCTCGGCGCGTCGGACTGGCCGGAAGCCTCTCTCGAATACAAGGTCGCGATGCAGCCGGGTCAGACCATCCTCTATTCCTGGACAGCAACGAACGAGGATGGCACGCCGGCAACCGTGCCTGTCGAGTTCGACTTCCACGGCCACACGCTCGATGCCGACAAGGAAATGACCGTCGCCGAGTACCGCAAGGATCGCGCCCTGTCGGACACCGGCTCGCTCACCGCGCCCTTCCCCGGCATCCACGGCTGGTTCTTCAAGAACCACGCGCCCGATCCCGTCACCGTGCATCTCGAGGTCCGCGGCTTCTACACGCTGGTTCCTCCCGGCGAACCCGGCAATGATTTCAAGCTGAAGCCGCTTGAGGACGCCGCGCCCCCGCCCGCCCCCGAATAGTCCCCCTCGACCCGCCACAATTTCGCACTAACCTTCCCTCATCAGGGCGGGGGGAATTCGTCGATTCCGGAGACGCGAATGCAACACCGCGCCGTCCTCGCTCCTGCGCTCATGCTGGCTGCGATCGCCACGCTCAGCGCCTGCGCCTCCGATCCCGCAACTGCCCCCCGTCCCGCCGTGGCCAGGCCCGGCCCGGCCAAACCCGTCACGCCGCCGCCCACGCCGTTCGCGCTCACGCCCGCCGCCTTTCGCGACATTCCCGGCTGGGCCCAGGCCGACATGGCGCCCGCCCTCACCGCCTTCCGCCGCCAGTGCGATCTGTGGAAGCGCCGCACCCCCGATGCGATGACCACGGGGGGCCAGTATGGCGGCCCGGTCGGCGACTGGTTCCCTGCCTGCGATGCAGCAACCACCATCCAGCCGGGACAGGAACGCTGGTTCTTCGAAAGCTATTTCCAGCCTTCCATCGTGAGCGGCCCTGGCGAGCAGCGCCTCACCTCGTACTTCGAACCCATCATCGAAGCCCGCCGCGCGCTCGAACCCGGCTTCACCGAGCCGCTGCTGCGCCGCCCGAACGACATGCTGACGGTGGATCTTGGCGCTTTCGCCGAAGCCTATGACAGCGAAGCCCTGCGCGGCGCGCCGCGCTCGCTCACCGGCAAGCTGGTCGGCAACAAGATCGAGCCCTACCCCAAGCGCAACGCCATCGCGCCGGCGCCCGAGCAGATCATCGCGTGGGCGCATCCGGCGGACGTCTACAATCTTCAGGTGCAGGGCTCGGGCCGCATGCGCTTTCCGGACGGCGCCCAGGCGCGCGCGCAATTCGCAGCGCAGAATGGCTACAAGTGGAACTCGGCCCTCGGCGCGTTGCGCAGCGCCGGCCGTCTCGCCACGGCGACATGGGCGAGCTTCCGCGAATTCCTCGATACGAACCCGTCGGAATCGACGCCCACGCTGAACGCCGATCCGTCCTACGTCTTCTTCCAGGAAGAACAGATCATCGACTATGCGGCCGGACCCAAAGGCGCCGCTGGCATTTCCCTCACGCCGATGGGCTCGCTTGCGGTTGATCCCGCCTATCATCCCTATGGCGCCGTCATCTTCGTCGATGGCGTGCATGATGGATATGCCTTCCAGCGCCTGATGGTCGCCCAGGACACCGGCGGCGCCATCCGCCGCGGTCCACAGCGCGGCGATGTCTTTGCGGGCTCAGGCCCGGAAGCTGGAGCGTTCGCCGAAAAAATGAACGGCCCGGCGCGCTGGTGGACGCTGCTGCCGATCAAGTTCAGCAACGCCCCTGTCGCATCGCTGCCGACAACCGGCGCCAAGCCCGGCTAGGCCGCCGCTCGCGTTCGCCGCGTCAGATGCGCCATCATCTGGCGAGCTGCCTGGAGGGCGCTCGCAGCAGACGCATCCGACAGCATCCCCTCGCCGCCCACCCAATCGCCCGCCACAAACAGCCCCGGCGCTTCGGCCACCGCCACGCCCGGCCGCGCCACATCCCATCGCCACACCGCATGCACCACCGTCATGGCAATCAGCCTCTGCCGTTGCCGCTCAAGCGGCCGCCAGCCGGGCATCACTTCATCCGCATATCTTTCCAGTTCGATCACAGCATCAGGCCCCGGCGCCTCGCCGGAGCGCAGATACCTCGCCACATGCACCAGCGCACAGCCTTCGGGCGCAAGCCTCCCGGCGTCCGAGTGCAGCGAGTGATAGAATGGCCGGTCGATCCCCAGTGCGAAGGCCGCGCCCCGTTCCGGCATCCGCTCCAGGCCGAGGTCCAGCGCATTCATGCGGATTGGAATTGCATCGCTCGCTGCCTGCCTGAGCGAGGCCATTCCCTGCGCCAGCCCACTGGCTTCATGCGGTCCCATCGCCAGCAGCACCGTATCTGCGGACATCTCCTCGCCGCCCGCCAGCCGCACCTTGAAGCCGTCGGCCAGTGGCGCCACCTGCTCGGCCGCCGAACCTGTCCGCACGACCACGCCCGCCGCTTCACACGCTTTCACCAGTCCATCGACAAGGGTCGACCATCCGCCATCGATATACGACACGCCCTTGTAGGTCAGACGCATCTGATCCAGCGCCGCCGCCGCCGATGTCTGCCGGGGGGCGTTTGAATAACTCGACAGCCGGACAAACGCCTCCACCGCCTGTCGCAGGCGCGGGCTCAACCTCTGGCCGTCCAGCCACGCGCCGACACTTCCTTCCGGCCGCGCGCCGCCGGTAATCCGTTTCTGTATGCGTGCAAACCCCAGCTTGTCCGCCAGAGTGAACAACCGGGTCCTCGCCAGCGCATCGAGCGAGACGGGAAGCCGCGTCAGCTTTCCGTCTGCCATGCCTTGCGCCTGCGCAAATGCCGGCGACCGTCCCGGCGTTGGGACGCCCAGTCGATTGAGCGTCTTCGCAAACGCTCCGCCCCGATACAGCGCGTGCGGCCCCTGGTTCATCGCAAAGCCCCCCACTTGCCGCGTCCGCGCCCGCCCGCCTGCCTGCGCCCCGCCCTCGAGCAGCGTTACGGCCACGCCCGCCCGCGCGAGGTCGACGGCCCCGATCAACCCGGCGATTCCCGCCCCGACAACGATTGCGGTCGGCCTTGCTGACTCGGTCACGGTGGAGCCCCTTTATATCGGACAAGTTGTATCCGGTATAAACCGGATGCTATCTATCCGCAATCGAGAATCGTCGGAGCAGGCTTGCCATGCGGATGAGTGAAGGCGTGGAGTGGACAGCGCATGCCTGCGTCCTGCTTGCGGCGCTGCCAGAAGGCGTCGGCCTTCCCGCCGCTGCGCTTGCGGAATTTCACGCGCTGGCGCCCGCCTACATGGCCAAGCACATGCAGGCGCTCGCGCGCGCCGGCGTTGTGGAATCTGTACGCGGCGCCAAGGGCGGCTATCGCCTGGCCCGTCCAGCGTCAGATATTTCAGTCTGGGATGTGGTCGAGGCCATCGAAGGCGCCGAGCCCGCCTTCCGCTGTTCCGAAATCCGGCAGGACGGCCCCTGCGCCGGAACAGATTTCCGCAGGCCCTGCGAGATCCACGCCGTGTTCTCCGCCGCCGATGCAGCCTGGCGCGCCCACCTGAAGTCCGTCTCGATGGCGGAGATCCTAGCCGACCTCAGCAAACGACAAACACCAGCGCGCCGCGCACAGGTCGGCGAATGGGTTCGCTCGAAACTGTGAAGCCTCAATCCACGCGCCAGGGCGGAAAGCGCCGGTTCTCCCCGGCATGATAGAGCTTGATCCGCGTCCCCGCCGGATCGCGCACCACAGCTTCCCGCCACAGATAGGATTGCGTCACGGGCTCGCGCTCGATCCGCACGCCTTGCGCCCGCAGCCGCTCGACCTTCGCATCCAGATCATCGCACTCGAACCAGATTTCCGGCCAGTCGCCGCCCGCATAACCGTCCACCTTCTCGATGGATAAGGTCGCAGGTTCGCCGCCATCGGCGTCCGGGCATTCAAAGCGTGCATAGCGCGGCGGCGCGTCCACGATCAGTTTCAGGCCGAGCAGCCGGTAGAACGCAACGCTCGCTTCATAGTCTATCAGCGGCACAGTCACCTGATTGAGGCGCATGTCATTTCTTGCTCGCAGCTTTCGGCGCCGGCGTTTTCCTGGCAGCCGGCTTCTTCGCCACTGTCGTCTTCGCAGCCCTGGCGACGACGGGCTTCTTGCCCGCGACCGCCATAGCGTCCGCCTCCGAAGACTGCTGCGGCCTGATCCCCAGCTTCTCCTGCAACGCCATCGCGGCGGCCGGGTTGTTCTCCTTGGCGCCGGAGATGAAGAACGCAAACACGTCCTGTTTTGCCGACCAGCCCTTGTAGAGCCTGGCGAACGCATCGAGGTCCTTGGCCGAATATCCTGTCGCAATGTCCGGCTGGCTACGCATCATCCGTGTCACCGCGAAATCTGCGCCCTCATGCCGAAGCTGCGGAAACTCATCATCATCAGCATAGACAACCGTCGCGCCATACCTGGTCAGCAGGTCATAGAATTGCGGGGTGTCGAATCCGGTCGCGCGCACCTCAAGCACATGGCGAAGCGGCAGCTTGTCCTTCTCCTTCGGCAGCACGGACAGGAAGGTCTCGAAATATTCGGCGTCGAACTTCCGCGTCGGCGGGAACTGCCAGTTGATCGGCCCCAGCCGGTGTTTGAGCGCCGTGATGCCCGAGCCGATGAACATGTCGACCGACTTCACCATGTCCTCGCGCGTCTTGCGCACAGTGGTGAAGCGGTGCGCCTTCAGGCTGAAGACAAACCCTTCCGGCGATTCATCGCCCCACTTGGCGAATACCTCCGGCTTGAACGAGCCGTAATAGGTGGCGTTGACCTCGATCGCCGTCAGCTTCCGGCTCGCATATTCCAGCTGCCGCTTCGCAGGCAGTGTGGCCGGGTAAAAGCTCTCGTCCCACGGCTCGAACTTCCAGCCGCCAATGCCGATCCGGACAGACTTGCTCATCACCCGATCCCACCCCTCGCCAGCCCGGCTTGTGACGTCCGAGCGCTCTCACCCCAACCATACAACCCCGAGCACCTGCCCAAAGGCCCCCGCAACCGAACCCACAAAAATCACATCGCCAGACCCGTCGGCGCTTGAAATCGGGCTCACCGTAAATACCTGTTATTCGATATGATCATCCGATATATCGTTTACTTGAACCCGACAGACGAAGGACCTGCCATGAGACACATATTTTCGCTCCACGCTGATGGCGAATCTCCCCGCAACCACCGCCATTCCTGCCATCATCACGCCCGCCGCGCGGCCGACTTCGAGGTTGGTCCGGACGGTGAAACCCTTCCCTCTCCCTGGCGCGCCATGCGCGGCCGCGGCGGCCCCGAGGGCGGTCATCGCCACGGTCCCCGCGGCGGCGGTTTTGCTGGCGGCGGTAATCGTCGCGGCGGCAGCGGCCGCGTCTTCGGCTCCGGCGACCTCCGCCTCATCCTCCTCGCCCTGATCGCTGAGCGCGCCCGCCACGGCTACGAGCTGATCAAGGACATCGAGCAGCAATTCGGCGGCGCCTACGCCCCCAGCCCAGGCTCGGTCTACCCCACCCTCACCCTGCTCGAAGAACTCGGCCAGATCGCCGCGACGCTGAGCGACGGATCGAAGAAACTCTTTTCGATCACCGAAGAAGGCCGGCAATTCCTGAAGGACAACGCCGCCCAGGTCGAAGGCGTGCGCGCCCGCATGGATATGGCTGCCCGCGCCATGTCGGGCGAAACGCCGCCTGACGCCGTCTTCCAGTCGATGCACACGCTGAAGGCAGCGCTTATGTTCCATCGCGGCGCCTGGTCTGACGAAGAAGTCCAGCGCGTCCGCAAGATCATCGAACAGGCAGCGCAGGATATCGCCTCCAGTTCGTAACCCGTCAGGCGCTATCCCTTCAGCATTCCCCTGATGCCGCCGGCAGTCAGCAGCGCGGTGCGTCCCAGCGCTGCTGACAATCGCCACGCGTCGGGAGCTGCGAGATAACGTGGCTCCCACACGGGATCGAACTTGTTCTTGAACTCACGCAGGCCTTCAAAACCATAGAAGGCATTGCCATGGCGATACACAAACGCCCCGATGCGCGACAACCACGGCGCCAGCCTCCGGTTCTCCAGTCCAGCAAGCGGCGCCATGCCCAGATCAAACCGGCGATAGCCTTCGGCCTTGGCCCACAGCATCAGCTCGATGAACAACACCTCCATCGCGCCCTTCGGACTGTCGTGCCTCGAGCGCATCAGATCGATCGCAACATCGCCGCCGGGCCCACCCGGCCAGAGATTGGCGAACGCTTCGACCACGTTGTTCCGTCGCAATACGCCAACCGGCATGCGGGACATATAGACCTCATCGAACCGCCCAAGGCTGAAACCCTTCTCGGTTCCCTTGTGATGCTTCAGCCAGCCGTCGGACACGCCGCGCAGCTCGCGCGCCAGACCTGATCCAGGCGCGACATGCTCCATCGAAAACACAAAACCGTCGCGCATGCCGCGCGCCCGCGCCTGTCGCTGCCTGGCGCGCGGCGCACCTTCCAGCACAAACGCATCCAGCAAGACCAGAGCCGTCTCGCCAACCTTCTGAAGCACCAGTCCCGCATCCAGAAGGTCCGGCAACAACTCAGGCCCAACCGAATAGAAGGCGGGCCACGCATTGGCCCTGTCCGCCGCCTCGCGAAACCGCCAGATCGTTTCGCGCCGTTCGTCCGCCAGACCGGCGGGCGCACCCATTGCGATCCACGCGTCGCCATGGGCGGCATACATGATCATCGACTTGCCCGTCTCGCTGAACAGGAATGTCTTGTCGCCCGTCGTCGCCAGCCAGGCCTGCGGGTCCATCCGCTCGCTGCTTGCGAGAATCGCCAGCGCCTTCGCCTCATCTGCCGCGCACGCCCTGGGCGGCCGCATCGGTCCTGCATAGCGCCACAGCAGGATCACTCCCGTCACGATTCCAACGCCCGTCAGCGCGCGCAAGAAGCGTGAGACGTCTCCATCAATCAGGAAGCTCCACCAAAGGTCGTCATTGTAGGGTATGTGTTCGTAAGCTGCGAACCCCGCCCACCCCGCCATGCCGACCGCCGCAAGCGCGGCAGCGATCCACCATCCGGTTGGCCGTATCGCCGAGAGCCGTGACTGGCGATAATAAGCTTCGCGCGTCACCGCCAGCAAAGCTGCGATGACCAGCAGCGCCAGCGCCTCCTCCCACACGAACCCTTTCAGCAGCGACAGCGGCGCCGCGATCAAGCAAAGCGCAATCGCCGCCCGTCGCGCCGCCGCCAGCCTTCGCGCCACGCCATAGGCCAGGAACAGCATCAGCGTCGCGATCAGCGATCCGAGAAAATGCGACAGCTCGATAACGCCCAGCGGCGCAATTTCGGCGACCAGCTTGACCCGGTCCGTGATCTGCGGCGTCACCGCTGACACCAGCATGCCCGCGCCGCCGGCAAAGAGCGCGAGACTGGCGACACCAGGGCTGATCGCGTTGAGCGCTCGCGCACTCCGGGCAGACAACCCCACCCGCTTCTCGCCCTGAACTAGTTCAGCCATTCACGCCAGCTTTCGGCAAACGATAGATTGTCCAGCGGACCCCGGAACAGCGGCGCGATCTCCGCATCCGCAAATCCTGCAATGCCGCACCCCACCCGCGTTACAAAAAACAGCGTCTGCGGATTGGCGCGCGCATGCGCCAGAAACCGTTCCACACTCGCCCGCACCGCCCCCAGCGGCAGGGGGCGGATCATGTGGTCGACGGTCGGGATGGCGTACGCCCGCCCCGTCATGCCTTCGGCAACACCCATTCTGGCGTCAAAGCGATCAACTGCTGCGCGCGCAGCGCCGCCGCCATGCGCGCCCGCGATGTTGCTGCCGAACACGAACACGGCGGCCGGATCGTCAGGCGCGGCGCCGTCGCGATGAAACAGGGGCATGCAGCTCCTCCAGCCGTCGGCACACTAACCCAGTCCCCCCGTCTCCGCGAAGGGCTGACGCCGCTCGACCATCCGTGTTTAAGTGGCGCACCAGATCATCAAGCAGCCGGGGACGCCGATGGGACTATGGAGCCGCAAATCCATCGACGCGACAGCGGAGACCGAAGGCCGCCCCGCCCTGCGCCGTACGCTCGGCCCAACCCACCTCATCGCCCTCGGCGTGGGCGCCATCGTTGGCACTGGCATCTACACCCTGATCGGCGTCGGCGCGGACCGTGCGGGCCCCGCCGTCATCCTGTCCTTCCTGATTGCCGGCGCCATCTGCGCCTGCGTCGCTCTCTGCTATGGCGAACTGGCCAGCATGATGCCCGCAGCCGGCAGCGCCTACACCTACTCCTATGCCGCCATCGGCGAGCTGGTCGCGTGGATCGTCGGCTGGGCGCTTGTCCTCGAGTATTCGGTCGTCTGCGCCGCCGTCGCGGTTGGCTGGTCAGGCTATACCGCTGGCTTCATGACGAGTATCGGCCTGCCGCTGCCGCCAGAACTCACGGCCGGACCGGATGCGGGCGGGATCATCAACCTGCCCGCCGTCCTGATCCTGTTCGCTGTCGCCGGCCTCTTGTCGCTGGGCACGCGCGAAAGCGCGCGGATCAACACCGTTCTGGTGATCCTCAAGGTCGCAGCCCTGATCGTCTTCATTGCACTGGCCGCACCACATTTCGATGCGTCACACTTCACGCCCTTCATGCCCACCGGCTTCACTGCTGTGACGCATGACGACGGCGTCACGCGCGGCGTCATGGCCGCCGCCGCCATCATCTTCTTCGCCTTCTATGGCTTCGACGCCGTCTCGACCGCAGCAGAAGAAACGAAGAACCCTTCCCGCGATCTCGCCATCGGCGTCATCGGATCGATGGTGCTGTGCACAGCGCTCTACATGGCTGTTGGCGCCGTCGCCGTCGGGGCAATGGCCCCGGCCGATTTCGCCAGGAGCGATGAACCGCTGTCGCTGATACTGAGGACACTGGGCTATCCCGGCGTCGCCGCCGCAGTCGCAGGCGTCGCCGTGCTGGCTCTGCCCACAGTCATTCTCGCTTTCCTGTTCGGACAGAGCCGCATCTTCTTCGTCATGGCGCGCGACGGCCTGCTGCCGGGCTGGCTGGGCTCGGTGAACGAAAAGCGCGGCGCGCCTGTGCTGGTCACGCTGGTCACCGCCGCACTTGTCTCCATCATCGCTGGCCTGCTGCCGCTTGGCGAGATCGCAGCTCTCGCCAACGCCGGCACGCTCGCGGCCTTCATCGCCGTCGGCGCAAGCCTGCTGATGCTGCGCCTTCGCGATCCAGCCCGCGTACGACCCTTCCGCACGCCCGCAGCATGGGTCCTCGCGCCAGCGGCAATCCTCGGCTGCCTCTACCTCTTCATCAGCCTGCCGCCCGCGACCCAGATCCGCTTCTTCATCTGGATCGCAGTTGGGCTGGTCGTCTACGCAGCCGTCCACTTTGGGCGCGGGCGCACGAAATCAATCACATAGTCGACGCTCCGCTCGCCCCAACGGCGTCCAGCCCTTGGTCAGGGACCGTGCCTGTGCTTTTCTCGACAGGTCAGGAGGGGATCCGATGAAAACCTGGATCAAAGGGCTCGCCGCCATCGCCCTTTCGGCGCTGAGCCTTGGCGCCTGCCAGTCGGTCAAATCCGATCATGTCGAGCTCGGCTCCAGCAAGATCGCCCACGGGCTGCACTACGCGGCTCCGAAGGCCCTTGTCCGCGTCGAACTGGTGGAGCGCGACGGCGAACTCCTGCTAGGCGTCAGCCAGCCCTTCCTCGTCGGCGATCCGGAAGCCACCTTCACGCTGTCGGCCTCCTCCGGCCTGCTGGCCAACCAGGAATACCTCTTTGCGGTGAACCCGCAGACGCGCCTGCTCACCTACATCAACTCGGTCTCCGAGGGTCAGGCCTCGAAGATACTGGAAAACATCGCGCGCGGCATTGGCGGCATCGGCGCCCTGCCCAGCGAGGAGTATGCCGGCCTCGGCCGCGAGACCGTGATCTTCGCCAAGGTGATCGATCCTTTCGAATACAATGGCTGCGACTTCGGCAAAGCCTGCACGCTCAGCGTGATGGGAGAAGACCTGCGCAGCCACGCGCTGGAATATCTCGGCTGCTCCGGCGCCAGACGCGCCAGCTACACCGCCTCCTGCCTGAAACTCGAAGCCGATCCCGCCTACTTCGCCATCACCATCGACCCGCTGTTCACCGTCCAGCGCTCGACCGCCGCCGCGCAGGCGACGGCGCCGTCAGAATGTGGCAAGTCGATCTGCTATCGTGCGCCGGCGCCCTATCGCCTCGGCCTGCGCGTTGCGGGCGTCAGCGATATTTCCGAACTGGTGCTGCTGCCCAATGAAGCGCCGATCATGGCGATGAGCATGCCGGCCGGCGTCTTCGCCACGGCCCGCTCACGCGTCGAACTTGTGCAGGGCATGCCCGCCACCATCGCGGTCAAGAAGCAGAACGAGATCGTGGCTATCACCGCTATCCCGCTCACCATCATCCGCGGCTTCTTCAGCGCCGTCGGCGAAGTCTTCAAATTCCGCATCGACTACAACTCCGCCGCCGTGAACGTGATGAAGAGCGACGCCGCCCGCGCTGCGGCGGAAGATCAGTATCGCGCCGAGACAGTTTCCCGTCGCGCCACTGTCGGCTCAACAGAACCCGGCGACAGCGCGCCCGGCATAGGTGATCCAGGTTTCATCGGCGCCCGCGCCGAAAACACGCTGGACGCCCTTTCCACCGACGTCGATCCAATGAGCGACAATTCCGCCCAGGGCGTGGCCGCGATCCAGAACGCGCAGATCACCACCATCACGGCGCCCAAGCGCATGTTCGAAGTGCCGATCTGGAGACCCGTGAGCCCGTCGCAAGGCGCAGCCAAACCCGATCAATCGGGCAGCGGCGCCACGCTGGATCAGTGATGACAGGCCTTGTCGCCAACTGGCAGGCGCGCAAGCGCAACGCGGCCGACCTCAACCCCGCCGCGCCCGTGCAGAAGCTGCGCACGACAGGCAGCGGCTACGAGTCGGTGCACGGCAAGGACGACCGCTTTGCCGTGAAGGACGTGACGGCCGCGCCCTGGCGTCCACTCGTCTGTCTGCAGCTTCACACCGGCTCGCAGACCGGGGTCGGCACCGGCCTGCTGATCGCGCCGGACGTGATCCTGACCGCCGCCCACAATCTCTTCCTGCTGTCATCGGGCAGGTTCATCGATGGCGTCACCGCACAAGTGGGCCTGAAGAACGGCGCTCCCGCCGCCGAGCTTCGCGTCAGCCGCGTCGAAGTCTGCCCGGGCTACAACAACCTTTCCGGTCCGGATGATCCGCGACGTTTCATGCTGGATTTCGGCCTTGCCCGCCTGCCCGGCAATGCGCTCCACAAATGGGCGGGAACGGCAGTGGACGTCCTCGCCCAGCCGCCGCTCAGCGACACCGAACTCCTGAAATCCTGGCTCAACGTCGCGGGCTATCCGCTCGAAGGCGGCGGACCGCTGGTGCTGAAATCCTGCGACGGCCCGGTGAAGCCGGAGACGCTCTCTGCCGCCAATTTTGGCTACGAGATGGATTCCCTGCCGGGCCAGAGCGGCGGCCCCGTCTTCCGTTACCATCCTGAAAGCAAGGCCGTGATCTTCGCCGGCGTCCATGTTGCGGGCGATTCCGACAAGAACATCGCCCGCCGCTACGACGCCTCCATGCGTCAGCAGCTCAGGGCGTGGATCGCACCCTGATTCGGCTTCGCGGCAGACTCAAAAAACACCTGCACGCATCCTTTCCCTTCCCCCTGCGTTTCGGGCTAACCTGAAGTCTGACACGAACCGGAGGCGTATCATGCGTTGGCAGGGCGGACGGCGCGGCGGCGGCGTGGAAGACAGGCGCGGCCTTGGCGGCGGCGCGATCGCCACTGGCGGCGGTCTCGGTGTGATCGTGATTTCGCTGATTGGCTATTTCGTCTTCGGTATTGACCCCTTCACGACCCAGCAGATCGCAAGCCAGTTCGGCGGCGCAGGCACGCAGCAACAAGGCGCGGTCGGCACGCCCGAAGACCAGGCTGGACTGTTCGTGGACGTTGTCGGCGCGAACATCGACGACGTCTGGAAGACCAGGCTGGACGGCTACACCTCTCCCAAGACCGTGATCTACACGCAGGGCACCAGCACGGGCTGCGGCTTTGGCCAGGCGGCGATGGGGCCGTTCTATTGCCCGAACGACCAGACCGTCTATCTCGACCTCGCCTTCTGGCAGGACATGGAAACCCAGCTCGGCGCGTCTGGCGCCGACTTCGCGCGCGCCTATGTCATCGCCCACGAGTTCGGCCATCACGTCCAGACGCTCACCGGCGCCTCGCAAAAGGTCCAGCAGGCCCAGCAAAGCGCGGGCGGCAAAGCTGAAGCCAACAAGTATTCCGTCGCTCTCGAACTGCAGGCCGATTGCTATGCCGGCGTCTGGGCCGCCAACGCCGCCGCCGTTTCAAACGGACAGGTCGCGGTTGAATCGGGCGACCTCGAAGAGGGCCTCAAGACCGCCAACGCCATCGGCGACGACACGCTGCAGAAACGCGGCGGCGGCCGCGTCTCGCCCGAGAACTTCACGCACGGCTCGTCGGCCGAGCGCGTCGAATGGCTCCAGCGCGGCTACGCCACCGGCGATCCGGCCCAGTGCGATACGTTTGCGGGTCTCTGAAGCTTCCTAATGCCCCATCGGACGCTTGGCTGACGTCGGCAATGCCGCGAGCGAGCGCGCATGGCCGACCCAGTCATCGCGTTTGATGCGGCCACGGAAATAGGTCAGCTGGTTGTCCACCGTCTGCGCATCCTCCGGCGTCCATTCCGCCACCTGCCAGAAATAGAACACGCCCGTATCGTTCAGCAGCTGCGACAGGATCGGCCCCACGCCATTGATCTGACTGAGATCGTCCGCCGGCCCGAACGCTGCTTCGACAAGCAGGTTCGCCATCTCGCCCGGCCGCCGCACCGGATTGATCGGATCATGCTCGCGCGGCGGTTTGGTGAAGGGCGCTGGCGCCCCGCGCGATTCCCCATTGGTCGCCTGCGACGTGCCAGGCCGCACCTGCCAGCTCGACTCGGCGCGCACCTGCGTCGTCTCGGTTCGCGAGCGCATCATGTGATGCAGCGCCGCGAGGCTGTATTCGATCGCCGTCAGCCGGTTCTCGACCGCCGCCAGATCCTGCCGGCTGTCGATGGCGACCACGGCGTCCAGCACGGGCGACAGATCCGGCCCGATCCCCTGCATCGCTTCCTGCAGTCCGGCGACGCCGCGCTCGATCGGCTCCAGCGCCCGTCTGCTTTCCGTCTGCGCTGCGCCGAGCGAGGATTGCAGCGCTGAAAAGCGCGTCTGCAGTTCTGCATCCACCGGCCGCCGGTCCAGCGCCGACACGGCCCGCGTGATGTCCTCGAGACGCACCTGGATCGGATGGAAGTCCGGGACCGGAATGTTGATCGAGGCCACGGCCCGCTGCATCTCCGCCGCCAGCACCGTCACGCGCGCATTCAGCGCTTCAACATCCGCCTTGCGTGAATTGTCCAGCCGCTCGCCGACGCCCGCAACAAGCGTGCGCAATCCCGCCAGCTGATCGTTCACCGGCTCAAGGTTCAGCCCTGGCTTCATGTCGCGAATGCTGAGCCCCAGCGTCGCGATGCCGCTATGCACGGGCCCGAGATCGACCTCCGGCATCTTCAGTCCCAGTAGCAGGTCCTCCACGCCGGCAAAGCGCTTCTCAAGAGGCGCAAGATCCGCGTTGCTCAGGCGCGCCACCATCTCCTCGAGTCCCGCCATCCGCGCACGCAGCTGTTCGACGCCGACATTCGGCGCGCGCAGATGCGCATCGATCAGGTCAAGCTGGCGGTTCAGCGGCCCAAGATCGGTCTCTGGCATCCTGATGCCGAGAACCGCATCCTCCACGCGCGACAACCGGTCCTGCACGGGGCTGAGGTCCGGCATGACCAGCTCGCGCACCGCCGTGGACAGCGTCGCCGACACGCCAGACAAGCCCGCGTTGAGATCATCCCGCGTCGCCATTTTCTCCAGCGCGTCCAGCCGACTGGTCTGGTGCAGCAGGTCGTAATGGCTGTCGGTCACATCCTCATAGCGGCGCTTCATCCACCAGAACGCCACGCCGGCGCCAAGCGCTGCAGCCAGCACCAGCAGCAGGAAGATCTCAAAAAGCAGGAACCACATATCGGCGTCTCGCAGAGTACTCGTCAGAACAGGAAAATCAGGCCGGCGGCGCAACCCGCATCTCGATGCGGCGATTGCGTTCACGGCCCTCGTTTGTGTCATTGCTGGCGATCGGTTTGGCGGCGCCATAGCCCACGACCACCAGCCTGCTTCCGGGCACGCCGCGATCCATCAGCGCCGCCCGCACCGCCTCGGCGCGCTTGCGGCTCAGCGTATTGTTGAACGCGACACGGCCATCGCTGTCGGTGTGGCCCTCGATGCTCAGCGTGCCCGGGCAACCGCCCGCCGCCTGCGCAATCGAATCCAGCACCGCAAAACTGTCCCGCCCGATCACTGCGCTCGCCGTCGCGAACTGTATCTGGGTGCGACCGAGAAGCTCGGCCAGCGTCTGTTCACATCGCGCAACATTCGCGATCGTCGCCGGAGGCGGAGGCTGCGCTGCGGTGAATGTCGGACGGGCGGCTTTCGCCACGGGCGGCTCAACACCGACCTGCCCCGACCAGGTGAATTTGTCGGTCACCCGCGTCACCGGCGGCGCGGCGCCGAAGATCGTCTTCGCCTGCGCATCCTGAACCGCTTTCACCGCCTTCAGCCCGTCCACCACAGTCGGCGGCCGGCCTTCCAGCACCACCCACTGTCCCGAAACACGGGCCATCGCCCATGTCGCGCCAACGCCATCCAGCGCCTGGCGGGTCGCGCGCGAGACCGCATCCTCGATCGCCCCTTTGGCGAATGCCGTCATGCCGAACAGCATCAGCAGAGCAAGACCGACAACCGGGATCAGACCGAACGGCACAAACGGCAGCCGCCCCTGGCCCGCCCGGCGGACAAGCCGGACCCGCTGCGATCGTACCGACCGCGCATCAATTTCGGTGCGAGCCCCGTCACTCATGGTCAAGTCGCTCGCGGCCATGCAACTCCCCTTTTTCAGAGGCGAGGACCCGAACACCACCCTGAAATGACGCTATACCGGATAGCGCCGGGCGATCACACCCCAACAGACAAAAGCCCGCAACCGGCCTCCCCCCTGGATTGAAAGCAGGCATGGATTGGAAGCAAAAGACCGCCCGCAGGCGCGGACGGTCTTCTGATCGTCATGACTGGCCGGCTGCGCCTATTGTTCGGACGCTGGCCGCGACTGGGCGCCAAATCCGCCCATGAACTTCATCGCCGCTTTCATTTCGGTCATGTCGATGGCGCCGTCCTTGTTGGCGTCAAGCTGGGCAAAACGCGGCTTCAGCATCTTGGCGAGCTGGCCCTTGAGTTCACCCTCCTCGACCCGCTCATTCATGTTGTCGTCCAGCATGCCCATGATGCGCCAGTCGCGCAGCCCGTCCGTGTGGTCGGCCTTGTTGGCGACCGTCTCGTCGGTCCACTGATAGTAGATGGAGGTGTAGTGCATCTCCTCCCACGACTGGTCGCCCCACACGACGACTTCGTTCGGGTTGGGGTTGGCGGGGTTCCGCACCGAGTTGTCATAGACGTAGGTCGCAATCAGTTTCGATCCAGCCGCGATCTTGATCGGCTGGGCGAACTCATAGGTGCGCTGCCAGTTGAAGTCATAGCGCGGCAGGTTGACCAGCACTTCCTTCGATCCATCCGGCTTGATCAGGTCGAGCCGGCCTGACAGCCCGCGATAGTGCGTATGCAGGAACGCCGAATAGAGCAGCGCCTCTTTCGGGAAGACGGTGTAGGCGACTTCCTCGTGACGCGGCGTGTTCGCCGGCAGTTCGATGCCGACATCCGAGATCACATAGTGGCGCATGATCCGCTCGGGCGTCTCGCCCTGGGGATAGAAGTACAAACCCATCTTCGAGTTATCGACCGCTTCCTTGCCATAGGGCGTGTAGTGGAGCTGGAAGCCCATCGATCCGCCCGGCGGCAGATAGATGCCAAGCTTGTCCGGCACCACGAAAGACTCGCCGCCCACGGCGTACTCGCCATAGGACGCTTCCCACTGGCTGGCCGATGCCGGGCCTTTTTTCGGCTCGCCGGGAATATAACCCGCAAGAATGTGGTGCACGCCCTGCCGGTCACCCGGCATCAGCGTCGCAGCCTTCACCCACCGGCCTTCGGTCAGCGGGTTGGTCATGGTCGGATACTGGTACTGCACCACGCCGGAAGCCGGGATGGTGTAGGCTGGCACGTTGATGATCAGGTCAGGCTTGCCCAGCGGCCATTCCGGCGCCGTGCGCACAGCAGCTGCCAGCGGATCGGGGCCCTCGCCACGCGGCGCGCCAGCTTCCACCCAGTGAACGATGGTGCGGATCTGGTCGTTCGACAGGCTGTGGTCGTTGTTGAACCTGCCCACTTCCGGATCAGGATGCCAGGGCGGCATCGTGTCGGTGCGGATCGCTTCCCGGATCATCGGCGCGAAGCCCTTCACCATCGTATAGTCGCTCATCGCAAACGGCGCGATGCCGCCTTTCTGGTGACAGCTGACGCACTTCGCTTCGAGGATCGGCGCCACGTCTTTCGAATACGAGATCGCCTTGTGCTCGAGCGTGCGCGCCCGCTCCGGGAAGGAAATCGCTGCGCCTTTGCCGATGACATCCGCCACCGCAACCGCACGTCCGGCTTTCACATCCGCCAGCGCTTCGGCGAGATAGCCCTTCGCCTTCTTCCTGGCCGCCGATTTGTCGACCGGTCCGTGATAGAGAACCTTCAACGTCTTCGGCTGAATGACATAGGCCTCGCCCGCATAGGACACGCCGAGCTGTTCGCCGACCAGCTGCACATCGTCATCCATCACCGGGATGGACCAGCCCTGCGCCTTTGCCTCCGCGATGATGGCCTTGCGGCCATCCTTGTCGCTGGAGTTCAGCATCAGGAACACGACATCGGGATACTGCTTCTGCAGCGCTTCAAGCGCCGCCGCCGATTTGCGCGATCCCTTGTCGCCGTTCAGCTGCGACATCACCACGATCGCGGTCACGTCGTTGAGGCGGCGGATCTCCTGCGCGAAGCCCGTATTGTCGACCAGGCGGAAATTGTCGACCGCTGCAGGCGTGATCAGCCTGGTCGTCTCGTTGCGCGCGAGCGCCGTGCCAGCGATGGCCGCCGCCAGCACCAGACCCACGGCCGTCGCCGCCAGAACACGAGCCTTCATGTCACTCCCCATCGATTTGTCTTTGCGCGAACTATGGCGATACTCGCGAGTACTGTCACCACACGAACGTGTCGCGAGGACGGGCTCACCACGACGTGAAGCATCGCGCAAAAACGCAGAAAGCCCGGCGCGAACACCGGGCTTCCGTAGCGGCTGCCGAAAATATCGCCGCGAAATCGTGCGACCTATCCGTCAATGTCCCAGCCGAGCGCCAAACGACCCGTGTAACGCAGTTGAGGTTTTTCCTGCAGCGGATGGAAACGCGCGCCCTGCACGTCCCGGAAAGCCCGTTCGAGTCCGGTCGCACGATAGAACGATGCTCCGCCCGCGACCTCCATCGCCCGCTCCACGGTGGAGATCGCGCCTTGTCCCGCCAGCGTGCGTCCAATCATGGCGCGACCGGTTGCCTCCGGTCCAGGCGGACTGCTGGCGGCGTTTGCGATCATGTCGCCAAGCGCGAGTGTGGCGCCCGCAAAGGCATTCTCCATTTCACCGACGAGACAGGCGAGACTGCCATCGTCGCGCTTCTTCCGCGCAATCGCCAGCGCCGTGTTCCGGGCGCCTTCCGCCACGCCGAGATAGGCCGAATAGATCAGCGGGAAGGCGATCATCAAGATCATGTTGAGCAGTGGATGCCACTTGCCCCGCGCCCGCTTGCCGCCGATCGCTGCATCCGCGACGAATACTTCGTTCAGCTCGATGTCGTGCGAGCCGGCGCCGCGCATGCCCATCACGCGCCACGTATCCAGCACGGTGACGCCCTCAGCCTTCAGCGGCACGCCGAAGTGAAGTACGGTCGGTCCAGCTTCCGGATCGTCGTAAACCGCGCTGGTCATCAGGAGGTCGCCAACCGGACTGCCGCTCGAGAAGATCTTCCTGGCGGTGATCAGGAAGCCGCCGTCGGTTTTCACGGCGGTCCCGGCGCTCTTCAGCCAGTCCGATCCACCGCTGGAGAGAAGGATCAGATCTTCCCCCGCCACGCGCTTCAACAGGCCGTCGGTCGGCGCGTTCTGGTGTTTCCACCTCCACGCCGCCACCGCCACAAGGTGCGAGTGCATCGAGAACGCCAGCGCGGTTGATCCGCAGCTGGCTCCAATCCGCCGGATCGCGTGACATATCTCGGCCTGGCTGGCGCCCAGGCCGCCCAGCTCCACCGGCACAAGCGCCTTGAAGAATCCGGCCGCCTTCAGCTTCTGGTAGCTGCCGGAAACGAATGTCTCGTCCTGGTCGTGCTTTGCAGCATCGGCGGCGATGGCGCTGGCGATGTGTTCGGCGCGCGCCGTCCAGTCGATGTCCGGCGTTCCGGCCAGAACCAGATCGTCGGGCGTTTTGAGAATTGCTGACATGGTGTGTCCTCGCGTTTGGTGGTGAGGCGGCGGGCCGTTTATCATGCAAACCCGCGACTGCCCCATGTTGCCGTCTGCGTGTGTCGGCAGATTTTCAGGGCAGTCGGCCGCTGGCTGGTTCAGTAACTGAAGCACCCCGGTATGATTTCTGAAGCGCCTCATGTCCGGCCGCAGTGTCCGCCTGCGCGGCGGAGAGGAAGGATCGCGCAGGCGGATGTCCGCGACGTCGCCTAACGCGCGGCGAACTGCCAGGCCCGGTCGTTGCGATGAATCAGCTCGCTCACCATCGGCTCGTCGACTGATGCTGCGGCGTGCGCCAGCGCATCGCGCTCGCAGGCCCTGCGATGCATCTGATGCGCCAGGTGCGCAAACCCAGGCGAGCCGTCGCAAGCCTTGTACGCGGCGCGTTTCATTCGGCTGAGCAACACCCTCGCGCCAGCAGGCTTCGATGTGTTGAGATCACTGTAATCAACCACGACAGAAGCAGGCTGCCGCGCAGGTTCGGCATGCGCCGGCGCCGGTGAGGCAGCGAGGCTGAAAGCGGTGGCGAGAAAGAGGGAGGTCAGAGCGCGTTTCATTTCATTTGCCTTTTTGTTTTTGCTTTTGTTCGGGGTCTGGGAGTTGCCCCGTCGCCTGCATCCCAAGACGGAACGAGCGCAGCTAGTTCAGGAACTGAAGCTCTGCAGTACAGAACCTGAACTTTCCGGCGGTCTCCCACTTGCGTAGTGTGGAGCCGATGTTTGGGGAGACATGAAATGACGCAAGGAAGTTACAGGCAATTCTGTCCGGTCGCGATGGCGGCTGAGATCCTCTGCACGCGATGGACGATTGTGCTGCTGCGCGAGATGATTGCTGGCTCCACCCGCTTCACGATCTGCGGCGCGGCGTTCCGCGCATGTCGCCCGCCCTTCTGTCACAACGCCTGAAGGAGCTGGAGGTCGCGGGCGTCATCAGCCGCACATCATCGGCGCGCGAACCTGGCCTGTTCGCATATCACCTCACCGACGCCGGCCAGGAGCTGCAACCGCTGATCGAGGCGTTCGGCGTCTGGGGCCAGCGCTGGGTGAAGAAGGATCTGTCGCTCGAACACCTCGATGCCCAGCTGCTGATGTGGGACATGCGCCGCAGCCTCGATCTCAAACCGATGCCGAAGGCGCGCTGTGCAATCCAGTTCCTCTATGCCGAACAACCAGCGACGCATCGCAACTGGTGGCTGCTGGTCGATCCGAAGGCGGACGTCGATCTCTGCTCGGTCGACCCCGGCGTCGATATCGATCTTTATGTCGCCACCGACCTGCGCACCATGACGGCGATCTGGATGGGGCACGAAACTGTCCGCGCCGCCATCACCGCCCGCCGCCTCCTCCTCACCGGCGACCGCCAGCTCGCCAGCAAAATGCAGTCCTGGCTCGGCCTCAGTCCCTTCGCGAAGGTGAAGGCGATGGCGGGCTAGGCGCCGTTCTGTGCAGCATTTGCGCAGCGCGCTGCTGCGTCTCAAACCTGTTGCGACTCCGTGCGAAAAATTTCCGCCAGCTACCCGAGACTTCGCAAGGCGGAGAACTAGGTTCTGATCCCGAGGCGCGTAACGTGGGGGAAGCCTCTGGTCACGTCGATGCGAACCAGGCGCCCCTCCGTCAGGCCGCCGGTTACTGTTCAGGAGACATCATTATGCCAACCATCATCACGAAGGACGGCACGGAGATTTTCTACAAGGACTGGGGCACAGGCCAGCCCATCGTTTTCTCGCACGGCTGGCCGCTGTCAGGCGACGACTGGAACACGCAGATGCTGTTCTTCCTGCAGCAGGGCTTCCGCGTCATCGCGCATGACCGGCGCGGTCATGGCCGTTCGTCGCAGACTGCGACCGGTAACGAGATGGACACCTACGCCGACGATCTGGCTGCACTGTTCGACAAGCTCGATCTCAAGAACGCCGTGATGATCGGTCACTCCACCGGCGGGGGCGAAGTTGCACGCTACCTCGGTCGTCATGGATCCGCCCGCGTCGCCAAGGCCGTGCTGATCGGCGCCGTGCCGCCCGTGATGGTGAAATCCGACAAGAACCCCGGCGGCCTGCCGCTCGACGTATTCGACGGGATCCGCGCAGGGCTCGCCGGCAACATGGCGCAATTCTACATCGACCTGCCTGCCGGCCCCTTTTACGGCTTCAACCGTCCCGGCGCGAAAGTCTCCGAAGGCGTGAAACTCAACTGGTGGCGCCAGGGCATGATGGGCTCGATCAAGAGCCACCACGACTGCATCAAGGCCTTCTCGGAGACTGATTTCACCGAGGATCTCGAGAAGATCACCATTCCCGTCCTCGTCATGCATGGCGATGACGACCAGATCGTCCCCTACACGGACGCAGCCCTTGAAAGCATCAAGCTCCTCAAGAACGGCACGCTCAAAATCTACCCGGGCCTGCCCCATGGCCTGTGCACCACCCATCCCGAGATCGTGAACCCGGACCTGCTGGCCTTCATCAGGGGCTAGAGGACGCCTCCGAACGACCGGGCCCTGCCTCGCGCAGGGCCCGCTTTCGCGCCCACGGCCGCGAAAATAATTTCGCCCAGCGCCAGACCAGTCGCCGTCGGCGTGCGTATCCGGCCGATGAACGCCTGCGTCGTCCCTTCAAGGCAATGCGAAGAGCCTGGCCGCGCCATCGGCGTCGCTCCGGCCTGAAATCGGTCGTGCGCAACCGGCAAGCCGGTTATGATCCTGCGAAAAATGGAAGACGCCATGGACGACAAGACGCCATCACCCAAGCCGCCGGCGGCGATCCCCGCCTCGGCCCGCATCCGCGCCCGTCTGGTCGCCGCGCAGCAGCGCTTCCACGCCAACGACAACATCGCCCGCTTTCTCGAACCCGGCGATCTCGACAGCCTGCTTGAGGAGGTCGAGGGCAAGGTGAAGGCGATGCTCGAAAGCCTGGTGATCGACACCGACAGTGATCACAACACGCACGAAACCGCCAAGCGCGTCGCCAAGATGTATCTCACGGAGGTTTTCCGCGGCCGCTATGTCGATGAACCGCCCGTCACCGAATTTCCCAATGCGGAATCGCTCAACGAGCTGATGATCGTTGGTCCCATCACGGTGCGCAGCGCCTGCAGCCACCATCTCTGCCCGATCATGGGCCGCCTCTGGATCGGCCTGATGCCGAACGAGCATTCAAACCTGATCGGCCTGTCGAAGTATTCGCGCCTTGCCGAATGGATCATGTCGCGCCCGCAGATTCAGGAAGAAGCCATTACGCAGATGGCCAACCTTTTGATCGACAAGGTGCGGCCCGATGGCCTCGCCGTCGTGATGGAAGCCGACCATTTCTGCATGCACTGGCGCGGCGTGAAGGACGACGCGACCAAGATGATCAACAGCGTCATGCGCGGCTCGTTCCTGAAAGACAAAACCCTGCGGCGGGAATTCCTGTCGCTCATCAATCTGAGACCGTGAGGCGAAAATGCTTGTCCGCTGCCTGTACGCCAGCCGCTCCGCGCGCCTGATCACCGCTCCCCTGCTCGACGCCATCCTGGACAAGTCGCGCAAGAACAACCCCGCGATGGGCATCACCGGCCTGCTTTGCGTCTCGGAGGATGTCTTCCTCCAGGTGCTCGAAGGCGGCCGCGACGAGGTCTGCACCCTCTACAACACCATCATCCGCGACGACCGGCACGAAATGGTTCGCCTGCTCGCCTACGAGGAAATCACCGAGCGCCAGTTCGGTGCGTGGACGATGGGGCAGGTCAACGTCGCCAAGGTCAATCCGGGCCTGCTGCTGAAATACTTCAAGCATCCGAAGCTGGACCCGTTCACCGGCCCGGGCAGCGCCACGCTCGCCCTGCTAACGGAACTTGTGGCGACAGCCTCTATCGCAAAGCGCGGGGAATAGCCGCCAGCCCGCAAGGCCTCTCATGGCAACCTGCCGCTTCTGGATGCATTGTTCAGAAGGATCGACGCAAACACGAGGAGAGACGCCATGAGCTATATCGACGGAACCGTCATCGCCGTGCCGACCGCCAACAAGGAAAAATTCCTCGCGCACGCCCGCGTCTCGGGCGAAATCTTCAAGGAATATGGCGCGCTCAGCACCCACGAGAACTGGGGCGATGATGTACCCGATGGCAAGGCGACAGACTTCAAGCGCGCCGTTCAGGCCATGCCTGACGAGACAGTGGTGTTCTCGTGGATCACCTGGCCCGACAAGGCGACCCGCGACGCCGGCTGGCAAAAGATGATGACGGACAAGCGCATGCAGGCAATGGAGATGCCCTTCGACGGCAAACGCATGATCTTCGGCGGCTTCGAGCAGGTGCTGAAGCTTTAAGCTGGCGCCATTGCGCAACGAAAGAGGGACGGCCCGACAAGAGCCGCCCCATCTGTCATCTGACGTGTTTGGCCGGTTCTAGGTATCGAGGAAGGAGCGCAGCTTCCGCGAGCGTGAGGGATGCTTCAGCTTGCGCAGCGCTTTCGCTTCGATCTGGCGGATACGTTCGCGCGTCACCGAGAATTGCTGACCGACTTCTTCCAGCGTGTGGTCGGTGTTCATGCCGATGCCGAAGCGCATGCGCAGCACGCGCTCTTCACGCGGCGTGAGCGAGGCCAGCACGCGCGTCGTCGTCTCGCGCAGGTTCGACTGGATCGCGGCGTCCACCGGCAGCAGGGCCGACTTGTCCTCGATGAAGTCGCCGAGATTGGAATCCTCGTCGTCGCCGATCGGCGTTTCCAGCGAGATCGGCTCTTTCGCGATCTTCAGAACCTTGCGGATCTTCTCCAGCGGCAGGCCCAGCTTTTCGGCCAGCTCTTCCGGCGTCGGCTCGCGGCCGATCTCGTGAAGCATCTGGCGCTGCGTGCGGACGATCTTGTTGATCGTCTCGATCATGTGCACCGGTATACGGATCGTGCGCGCCTGGTCAGCGATCGAGCGCGTGATCGCCTGACGGATCCACCACGTCGCATAGGTCGAGAACTTGTAGCCGCGGCGGTATTCGAATTTGTCGACGGCCTTCATCAGACCGATGTTGCCTTCCTGGATGAGATCGAGGAACTGCAGGCCGCGGTTGGTGTATTTCTTGGCGATCGAGATCACGAGACGGAGGTTGGCTTCCACCATCTCCTTCTTCGCCTGACGCGCTTCGCGCTCGCCCTTCTGCACGGTCTGGACGATGCGGCGGAAGTCGTCGATCGGCACGCCCATTTCCTGCGCAAGGCCAGAGACCTCCTCGCGGATGGTGTTGATCTTGCGCGCTTCCGAGGTCGCGAATTTCTTCCACTGCTTCGACAGCGCCGAAACAACGTCAGCCCAGTCCGGCTTCAGCTCCTGGCCGAAATAGTTGTCGAGGAAGTCCTGCCGCTGCACGCCGTGCATGTCAGCGAGGCGCATCAGCTTGCCCTCGTGCTGGATCAGCCGCTTGTTGATCTCGTACAGCTGCTCGACCAGCGTCTCGATACGCGCATTGTTGAGGTGCAGCGTCTTGAGGTTCTCGATGATCCCCTGCTGGATCTCGTCGTATTCCTTGTAGTCCTTCGGCGTCAGGGCCTTGCCCTCGATCTTCCGTGTGACCAGCCGCTCCTGCAGCTTGCGGTAGCGCTGGAACTCGGCGGCAACGGCGTCGAGCGTCTTGGTGACGCCTTCGCGCAGTTCGGCTTCCATCGCCGACATCGACATCGCGCCGCCGTCGTCGAAATCGTCCTCGGCGTCGGCCGCTTCCGCTTCGGCCTGCTTCTGGCGCTCAAGTTCGACCTCGTCGATGTCCTCGTCGCGCACGCGCTTGGGCTTGGGCTTCTCGGCCTTGGCCTTCTCGGCTTCCTTTTCCGCCAGCTTGCGGGCGGTGATCGGCTGGGTCGACGGCGGCGGCGCGCCGCCATTCAGCACGATCTGCGAGTTGTCGACGATGCCGCCATGGGCCGCCGCATAGGTCGCTTCCAGATCGATGATGTCGCGCAGCAGCACGCGCTCGTCGGTCAGTTCCTGGCGCCACACCATGATGGCTTCAAACGTCAGCGGGCTTTCGCAGAGGCCGCGGATCATCGCGTCGCGGCCGGCCTCGATGCGCTTCGCGATGGCGATCTCGCCCTCGCGCGACAGCAGCTCGACCGAGCCCATCTCGCGCAGGTACATCCGCACCGGATCGTCGGTGCGGTCGTAGCGGTCGGACTTGCCGGTCGCGGTGACAGCCGTCGAGCCGCTGCGGGCGGGCGGACGCGCTTCGCCGTCTTCGCCTTCTTCTTCCTGCTGCTGCTGTTCGTCAGCGCCTTGCGTCTCTTCGACTTCATCTTCGTTGTCGACAACGTTGATGCCGAGCTCGGACAGCTGGGACATCACGTCCTCGATCTGCTCGGACGACACTTCCTCTGACGGCAGGACCTTGTTCAGTTCATCAAGCGTGGCGTAGCCGCGGGCTTTCGCAGCCTTGATGAAACGCTTCACGCTGGCATCGTTCATATCGAGCAGCGGGCCATCCGTGGACTCAGCGGCGGCTTTGCGTTTCGGTTCAGGTTTCGCCATCAAATCTCTCCGCTGACCTGCCTTGGCAGGCCGCTCGTTCGTCGTCTCTTCCTTGGTCACCGGCTTGGCTTTTGAGGCCACCGGCTTTGCAACCGGCGCAGGCTCAACCTTCGCGGGCTTCGGTTCAGGCGCTTTTGCGGCGGCCTTCGCAACCGGCTTGGCTTCAACTTTCGCTGCAACTTTCGCCGCAGCCTTTGCCGCAACAGGTTTGGCTGCGGCGGGTTTCGCCTCGGCCGCTTTCGCGGGGGTCTTGCCAGTTCCGGCCTTGCTCAACGACTTCACCGCCTTCGTAACCACAGCCTTCACCCCCGAACTCTTAACGGCGCCTGTCTTTGCAGACTCCTTCGCCGTCGCAGTCGTGCGCTTCTCCGGCGCTTTGGCTGCGGCGTCCTTCCGGCCTTTTGCCGGAATCGGACTTTTCCCCTTTGCTTTAGGATCAGTCTTCAGGACGTTTCTGCTCCATCGCGGCGCCCATGCCGCCGACCGCGTCGCGCAATTCCTGCACGCCTTCGCCCGACGACCCTGTCACCGCTTCTTCCACCATCATCGACCGGCTGGCCCTGCGGCGGCCCAGCACCATCGCCTTGATCCGGGCTTCATGAGAGGCGCTCATCATTTCGATACCGCCGTCTTCCGCCCGAACCGCCGACCTGGCTTCGCCCGTCAGCGCGCCTGCAACTGGGAACCTCGCCAGGGCGTCAAGCAAATCAAGGCCCTCAGCACTCCGAGGGTCCTTCGGTTGCCCGACAGGGAAGATTTCCAGCAGCTCGACAGCCCGCTTGCGGCCAAGGTTACGTAAATGGGCCGCCACACCCGTCCGGTCAAGCATTTCGGTGTTTTCGAGAATATGGAACGCTGCGTCTCGTATTGCCTCCACGTCGCTGTCATCGAACGTCATGCGCGACACCGCTTCCCGGGCCTGTTCGAGGATGGCCGGCGACTCGATCGTCCGCACCATGAGACCTAGGCCGCGAATCTGAGAAGGCCCGGGACTCGGACCCTTTTTCCCCGGCGGCTCGGGGAATTTTCCCTTTCCACCGGAATACTTGCCACCGGCATACTGACCGCCGCCCGGCTGGCCAGCGCTCTTCTGAGGCCGGAAATGCCAGTACAACCGGTCGCGCAGCTCCCGCTCATAGGCTTTCTTGACGCCCGGATGCTTGATCGTCTCGACAGCGGCCATCAGCCGCGCCTCCAGACCGGCCCGTCGCTCCGGGGTATCCAGCGTTTCCGCCTCGACTTCCCGGGTCCAGAGCAGGTCGACCAGCGGCCGCGCCTGCTCCAGCATGTCGCGCATCGCCTGCGCCCCGCGCACCCGCACCACATCGTCAGGGTCCATCCCGTCGGGCAGCAGCACGAAGTACAGCGTCCGTCCGGGCGCAATCATCGGCAGCGCCCGGTCCGCCGCCCGCCAGGCAGCCTTCACGCCTGCCGCGTCGCCGTCGAAGCACAGGATCGGCTCCGGCCCCGCCCGCCACAGCAGCTCCAGCTGCTCTTCGGTCAGCGCTGTGCCCAGCGGCGCCACCGCGGTGCCGATGCCCACCTCAGCCAGCGCAATGGCGTCGACATAGCCCTCGGTCACGATCAGCCCGCGCGACAGCGGTCCGGTCCTGAGAGGCGCCAGCGCCTCGCGCGCTGCGCCGTAGCGATAGAGCGTCCGCCCCTTGTGGAAGAGCGGGCTGTCGGACGAGTTGAGGTATTTCGGCTTGCCGTCCGGATCGAGCGTTCGCGCCCCGAAGGCGATCGGCTTGCCGTTCGGATCCGTGATCGGGAAAATCACGCGGTTGCGGAAGCGGTCCCATGGCGCCTTGCCGCCCTCTTCCGGGGCCACCAGCAGACCCGCCTCGATCAGCTCCTCGATGCTGGCGCCCTGCTTTGTCAGAAAGTCCGAAAGGTTGCGCCAGCCATCGGGCGCAAAGCCCATGCGATGCCGCTTCCAGGACTCACGTCCGAAGCCGCGTTTTTCCAGATAGGCCCGCGCATCGGCGCCCGCCGGCTTGTGCAGCTGGTCCTCGAAGAAAGCGCAGGCCTTCTCGACCCAGTCGAGCAGCGTCGCCCGCCTGCGGAATTGCAGCGCTTCGGCCGGGTTTTGGCTCGGCAGCTCCAGCCCCGCCTCCGCCGCCAGTTTCTCGACCGCCTCGTTGAACGACAGCCGCTCGGTTTCCATCAGGAAGGTGATGGCGTCGCCGCTGTTCTGGCTCGAGAAGCATTTGTAGAAGCCGCGATCGTCATGAACATAGAAAGACGGCGTCTTCTCATTGGTGAAGGGCGACAGGCCGACGAAGTCCTTGCCGCGCTTCTTCAGCGCCACCTTGCGGCCAACGACGTCCGACAGGCGTATGCGCGCCTTCAGTTCGTTGAGAAATTCCTCCGGGAACCGCATATCTCGCGCCTCGGCGCTCTCCAGCCAGAACGCCCAGCGCTATGGGCGGCGTCTCTCTCACGCCAGCAGCAGCCGGGACGAACCTGTTGATCGTTTGCCAGACAATTGTGCGCTGATTCGGGCGCGGCAAGGGGTGGGGCTGCTAACCGTCTGTAGTTGCGGGCAAATGAATTTCCCTACCCCAGCCTTCTGACAACCTTCACCTCGCCCGCCACCGGCCGGATGCGCGCCACGGCCTCGGCCAGCGGCTCGATCTCCACCGCCATGTGCCAGGCGTTGGCGTGGATCAGGCGGGTCGCATCCAGCATGATGCCGACATGCCCGGTCCAGAACACCAGATCGCCGCGCTTGAGGTTGGCGAAGCCCTCGCCCGGATCGATCATCGCGCCCACGCTGGCCGCCTGCATGTCGCTGTCTCGCAGCACTTTCACGCCCGCCGCCTCCAGTGCGGCCTGCACCAGGCCCGAGCAGTCGAGCCCGATGCTCTCCCGCCCGCCCCACAGATAAGGTGCGCCGAGATACCGTTCCGCCACCGCGACGAAATCGGGTTCGCGGTCCGCCAGCGAAGCGATGTGGGTCCGGAAAACCCAGCCCGAGCCTGCGATTTTCGCGAAGCCGCGCTCCTCGCTGTCCACCCGGACCTTCGCGTTGGTCGACAGCGTCAGCACCACCGGCGATTTCAGGTCGGGCCGTTCAAACACGAAGGTGCGCAGCACGCTCACCCGGTGCGTCGGCTCACTCAGCCGTTCAACCAGATTGTTGAGCGACATGTACCCGACATAGCCGTCGCTTTCGAGCTGGCCCCACGCCCAGCCCTGATGCTGCTCGTAGGCCATGAAAGTCTCGCCAAACAGCGCCTGGTTGACCTGCTCGGCTCCGGCATCCGCGCTTTTGCGGATCGCAGCCGTGCTCGTCGCGACCTGGAAGCGCACGCCCTCGACGAACGCCTTCGCCTCGACCTGCCCTTTTAGGAACGCTGCCGCAATATCGCCCCGCGCCGGAGTGATCCGAAGATCCAGCTCAGACATGCGGGGCTACCATTGGGTCAGGCTGCATCCCGTTGGGAAGCCGTGTGCGACGGGCCATCGGGCGTCTTGGGCGCCTCGTAGAGCGCCGCGCATTCAGTGATGCGGTCCGCGAACTCCGCGACATACGCCATGCCGCGCGGCGTGCGCTCGATCAGCACGTTGCGGAGGTCCGCCTCGTCCTTCTTGCGCATCACCAGTTGAAGGCCAGACAGCGCATCAAGCGCCCGGCTCACCGCCGGCTTGCCCAGCTTCAGCGCAGCCGCCAGGCCCCGCACGGTGTGCGGTCCGTTGCCGAGATATATTCGTAAAAGTATCGCTGTCTGCCTCGCAGACAAATCAGGCCCTTCGGCCCTCACGCTCGCCGTGAGCACGTCTTTCCATAGGCCAAGCGCCGCCAACCGGTCCATGCCAGCTCCTTCGCGCCCACGCCCACAATCAGAGAGTCGCCCGAATTTTCTCAAGGATCAAGCATTGACTGAAAACGTCTGCGTGCGCAGCCGTTTCAGCCGAACACGTAGCCCGAGTTCCACACCCCGACATAGGTTGTGTTGTAGGTGACGGCCGCCCGGTCCGCGCCGGCCGCGCCCGCTGCAACCATCAGTGGCAACAGGTGTTCTTCGCGCGGATGAACAGCCCGCGCCCCCGGCGCCTGCGTCCACCACGTCAGCCGATCATCGCGCTCGGCCTGCGGCAATGTCGCGGCCTCATTCAGCCAGCCATCGAACTCTTTCGAGACACTGACAAAGCCCGGATCACCAAATCCGCGCATGTTGTGGAATGTCAGCCCCGACGTGATGATGAACACGCCCTCGTCGCGCAATGGCGCCAGCGCCCTGCCCAGCGCAATATGCTGCGCCGGATCGAGCCCGTGGATCAGACTCAGCTGCACGGTTGGAATGTCTGCATCCGGATACGCCAGCTTCAGCGGCACGAACGCGCCATGGTCAAACCCGCGCGAGGCATCCTCGCCCGACTTGAAGCCTGCCTTGTCGAGCAGCTCGCGCACATGCGCCGCCAGTTTCGGGTCGCCCGGCGCCGGCCAGGTGATCTGATAGGATTCCGGCGGGAAGCCATAATAGTCGTACAGCATCGGCGGTTTCGCTGCGCTCATCACCGTGGGACCCGCCTCCTCCCAGTGTGCGGACACGACAAGGATCGCCTTCGGTTTCTCTTTCGGAATCTGCGCCATCGCCGTCAGCCACGCGCGCAGGTCGCCCTGCTCCGCATCCGTGCCAAAGCGCGTCTTCACAAAGGGCCACGGCCCGCCGCCATGCGGCGCGAACACGACTGGCATCCGGTAACTCATCACGATCTCCTGCAAACCACGCAGCTATCGCAATATAGGCGCGCCAGCGCCCGCGCGTCAGATCACACCGGTGGAATGCGGTTACCCGCCAGTTAGCGGCACGACTAGCTCGCCGCGTACCGCCCCTTCAGCACCGCGTACATCGCGCGCAGCCCGCACGCCGCTGCGCCCGCCGGCCGGCCATACTTGCCCAGCCGCCACGCCCAGATGTCGAGGTGCACCCAGCTCGGCGCGCTGACGAACTTCTTGAGGAACAGCGCCGCCGTGATCGATCCCGCCATCGGACTATCGCCCGAGTTCTTCATGTCAGCCACCGACGACGACAGCATCGCATCATACTCGGCCCACAACGGCATCCGCCACGCGGGATCACCCGTCGCCTTCGCCGCCGCTGAAATTTCCGCCGCGAGTTTTTCATCGTCGGTATAGAACGGCGCCAGATCTGGCCCCACAGCAGTGCGCGCAGCGCCCGTCAGCGTCGCGAAATCGATCACCAGCTCCGGCGATCCCTCGCTCACCTTGGTCAGCGCATCGGCGAGGATCAACCGCCCCTCGGCGTCGGTGTTGTCGATCTCCACCGTCAGACCTTTTCGCGATGTCAGGATGTCGCTCGGCCGGAACGCCTTCGAGCCGATCGCATTCTCCACCGCCGGCACCGACAGCGTCAGCCGCACATCCAGCCCCGCGCTCATCACCAGCTTCGCCAGCGCCAGCGCATGCGCCGCCCCGCCCATGTCCTTCTTCATCATCGCCATGCCGGACGTCTTGATGTTGAGCCCGCCGGTGTCGAACGACACACCCTTGCCGACGATGGCGACCTTCGGCGCATCTTCGCGTCCCCACACGATCTCGATGTAGCGCGGCGCCTGCTCGGCGCCTTTGCCCACCGCATGGACCATCGGATAACCGGTCTCGAGCGTTTCGCCCGTCACGATCTCGCACGCCGCATTGAACTCGCGCCCCAGCGCTTCGGCCTGTTCTGCGATCTGCACCGGCCCCATGTCGCACGGCGGCGTGTTCACCAGGTCGCGCAGCCAGTCGATGGCTTCGGCGATGCGATCCGTCTCCTCCGCATCGATCCCCTTCGGCAACACCAGTCGCCGCGGCTTGTCCTTCGAGGGCTTGTACCGCCCGAAGCGATACGCCCCGTCGGCCCAGCCCAGCGCCAGCGTCTGCCCGTCGAGTCCGTCAGGAATTCCGGACAGCGCATAATCCCCCGCCGGCAGCACGCCCGGCAGACCGGCAAACACAAACCCGTCCTTGCCATCGCCCAGCCCGACGATCACGCGCTCGATGGTCCCCTCAGGCCCGGTGACCACCAGTGTCTTGCCCGCCTCGGCGCGGAACCCCATCGCATCGACCAGCATCTTCACGCGGTCGTCCTGCGCCTTCGTCCACGGCCCCAGCCCCTCGGCCGTCACCGGCTCAAGCGGAATGGCGAATTGCGACCGGGAAAGAAAGCTGGGGTGCATGATGAGACGTCCTGCTGACCAGAAAAGTCGTCAGGAATCCTTGGCGCAAGCCCTCCCCGATGGGAAGCGTCTGCACCGCATTTTCGTGCCCGTCAGGTGTGGGAGATCAGTCTTCCATGTCCGGCCGGGACAGGACCTGCACGTCCCATTGCCAGGACGAATAGAGGAACTGCCCCGCGCCTGCCGGCTTGTCGGTCAGCGCCACCTGCGCCTTGAAACGCGTGCCAACGGGATAATCAGCGATCAGGCTCTTGTTGCCCTCAACGCGCAGATCCGAAGAAAAAGGCTGTCCCGCAACCGGCCGAAGCTCGACCACGCCTGCCCGGCGCTTTGGCTCAAAGCTCTCGATTTCGATTGATTGGGAATCTTGTGCGGGTCTCATGTGCGCTCCTTGGCTATGACAGCCTTACCGCAATCCGGCCGACAGCGCTTGCTTCTTTATCCGCGCCAATCGCCAGCCCCCAACCAGCCCGTCAGGCTGGATGCCTTCCGGCCCGCTGCGGGATCAGCAGAATGCAGGCAAGAATCGCCACGATCAGCACGCCCGAGGCCAGCGGCCGGCTGAACGCCAATCCGCCGTGATCGACAGGCTTGTCGAGAAAATCACCCACCGCCGCACCCAATGGTCGGGTCAGAATGAACGCTGCCCAGAACAGCAACACCCCGCTCACGCGCCGCCAGAAATGGAGCGCCGCCAGGACCGCCAGCATTGCTCCAAAGATCAATGCCGCCCCCGCATAGCCGAGCCCCCCGGTATCCGCGGTCCAATCGCCCAGCGCAGTGCCAAGCGTCTGCGACAGCGTGATGGTGATCCAGTAGAACGTCTCGGCCTTCGGTTCGCGCACCGTCTCCACGGAGATCGATCCCAACCGCCAATACCAGGTGGCGAGCGATGCCAGCACGCCCGCCAGCAACAGCGCCGATCCGCCGGCATAGCCGATACCCATCGAACGGGTCGCGAAGTCCGCCATCGTCGTCCCCGCCGTCGTCGAGGCGATGATTGTCCCCCAGTAAAGAAACGGATGGAAACGCTTCGCTGCGATCTGCAGCCACACCATCGCCACCAGCACGCTGAGGAAGATCGCTGTGCCGACCAGATAGCCGAGGTTCATCGTCATGCTGACCGTGTCGCCGCCGGTCTCGCCCAGCGTTGTCGCGAGGATCTTGATGATCCAGAAGCCGAGCGTAACGGCTGGCGCCTTGGTGAGGAGGTCGCGCTGGTCTTCGGTCATGATCGCACTCCCGCTCGCATGGAGAAGGTGCTGCGGCAAACCAACCGGGCGCGCGAACCCGCCAAAAGGCAAGCAAGGGCCGTCTGGCCGCCCGCGCGACACAGTCATCCGGCGAACTCCCTGGCCCCACAGCGCCATTAACGAATCCTTGAGGCGGCGCGCGTCAACATTCCGGTAATAACTGACCGGGAGTCCGCCCCATGTCGTCTTCAAGCATGGCCCACGCATCAAACATGGCGCGTGCGTCCGTCGCCGTTCTGGCCGTCGCCCTCGCCTCCGCCTGCACAAGCGTCAAGGCGACGCCCACAGAGACCGCGATGATGGACAGCGCCCTCGCCCGCCCGGTACTGCCCGCCTCCAAGGTCGAGCGCGACGCCGCCGACCAGCAGGACCTGCTGGCCCAGGCGACCTTCTGGGGCAAGGAATACGAGAAAAACCCGAATGAATACGAAGCGTCGCTGAAATTCGCCCGCGCCCTGCGCGGCATCGGCTCGAGCCAGCGCGCCTCGGAAGTCGCCTCGCAGGCGCTCAACTTCAAGCCCGGCGATGTCGACCTCGCCATGGTGTTCGCCCAGGCGTCCCTCGACGTCGGCAAGGCCGAACCGGCCGCGACTGCGCTTGCCCGCGCCGAGGCCGGCGCCGAAGGCAACTGGCGCATGCTCTCGCTGATTGGCGTCACGCTCGACCAGCTGGGCCAGCATGCAGCAGCACAAGGCTACTATATCCGCGCCCTCGCCATCACGCCCGACAACCCGAAAATTCTTTCCAATCTCGGCCTGTCCTATGCGCTCGGCGGCGACGCCCCGCGCGCCGAACAGACGCTGCGCTCGGCCGCCGCCCTTCCGGAAGCCGACCCTCGCGTCCGCCAGAACCTCGTCCTGGTGCTCGGCGTGCAGGGCAAGTTCGCTGAAGCCGAAAAGGCCGCCGGCCCCGATACGCCAAAGGCTCTGATCGAGTCCAACACCGCCTACTTCCGCGCCCTGCTCACGCCGGCGCGCTCGTGGGACACGCTGCGCGGCACGCAGAACTAGCGCCTCGACGGCTCCAGCGCCCAAGCGCGAAACTCAAGCCCAATACTCACCTGGACGCGTACAATGAACGCTGTCGCAAGGCGCGTCCGGCAGGCCGCGCCTTGCTGCGCATTCCCGCCATCGCCGCGTGCGTCGCCAACTGCGCGCCGCCCCGACCTCTCGACACGTCTGACAACCAGATCCGCCTCAGCGCGCCCGCGTCTGAGGACGCCGACGTTGGAGCAATCCTACTTGTCGAGACCCATCGCCTGGATCTTGATGAAGGCCGGTCCCAGAATGACGAGGAACAGCACGGGCAGGAAGAACACGATCATCGGGACCGTAAGCTTGGCCGGCAGCGACGCCGCCTTCTTCTCGGCTTCGGTGATCCGCATCTCGCGGTTCTCCTTGGCCATCACGCGCAACGCCGAGCCCAGGGGCGTTCCGTATTTTTCCGCCTGCACCAGCGCGGTCGCCACGCCCTTGACGCCCGGATGATTGGTGCGCTCCGCAAGATTGTAGTAGGCCTGCCGGCGGTCCGCGAGATAGGAAAGCTCAGCCGTTGTCAGCGCCAGTTCCTCCGCCAGTTCGACAGACGCCGACCCGATCTCTTCGCCCACACGCGCAAACGCCATCTCGATCGACATACCGCTTTCGACGCAGATCAGCATCATGTCGAGGCTGTCCGGGAAGGCGCGCATGATCGAGCTTTTGCGCTTGGTGATCAGGTTCTCGAGGTAAAGGTTGGGACCATAGAAGCCAGCGGCGAACGCAAACACCACTGCGCCGATCTTCATCATGGTCTTGAGCTCGTGGTCGTTGACGAACCACAGATACAGGAACGCCCCGATGCCGAACACGATCGGCATGGAGAAGCGGAAGAAGTAGAACATCGACACAGGCTTCGGCCCGCGCAGACCTGCCTGCACCAGCTTCTTGATGACGTTTGGATCTTCCAGCGCCTTCGCTAGATCCAGCTTGTCGACGAACTTCTTCACCATGCTGGTATCGCGATGGCGGATCGACTTCTTCTGCTCGGTGTCCAGCTGCGCCCGGCTGCGCTTGCGCAGCTCTTCACGACGGTTGGCGACGGACTTGAGACGGCCTTCCAGCTTGTCGTTGCTGAAGACCGGTGCGGCGATGGTCAGCACGGTTGCAAAGCAGGCGACGGCGGCAAAAGCGGACGCCAGCGTCGTCGGGTCAATGAGAAAGGAAACCAGATCCATGTCGTTCCTCCCTCAGAAGTCGAAGTTGATCATCTGGCGCATGACGAAGATACCAGTCCCCATCAGGCCAGCGGCGCCCAGCAGGATCAGGTGTCCCAGATCCGTGGTGAACAGCGTCAGGATGTAGTCAGGCGTCGTCAGGTAGACGAGCAGACAGACGATGATCGGCAGCGAGCCGATGATCATTGCGGACGCCTTTGCTTCCGACGACAGCGCCTTGATCTTCTCGCGCAGCAGCTTCCTGGACCGCAGCACGGTCGACAGGTTGCCAAGAGCTTCCGACAGGTTGCCGCCCGCCTTCTGCTGGATGTTGAGCACGATGTTGAAGAAGTTCACTTCCTGGATCGGCGTGCGCTGATACATCTTGTGCAGGGCCTGATCGACCGGAAGACCCATGGCGACCGCATCGCAGACCAGCTGGAATTCACCGGCAATCGGCTGCGAGCTTTCCCGCGCAATCACCTTGAGGCACTCGTTCAGCGGCAGACCGGACTTCACGCCCCGCACGATCACATCGATGGCGTCGGCGAACTGGCCAACGAATTTTTTCTGGCGCATGCCGATTGCCATGCCCAGGCCCCAACGCGGCACGCCGAGAAACGCCGCAAACGCGATGCCGCCGGCGATGTAGTACTCGAAGCCTGCGACCATCACGCCGACGAACGCAACGACGCCGATCACGCCCGAACCAATCCAGAATGCCGAAACCGGGAATGTCAGCCCTGCCTGCTTGATCCGCTCCTCGATGGTCTTGCCCACGACGCGCTTCTTCCGCGCAGCCTCCTCGCGATCGCGAAGGCCCTTCATCGTGTCCTGCATCTTGTTGCGGCGGGCCTGGTTGGGATCGTTTGCCCGGCTCCGGATGCCGCCATCGCCGATCGCCTTGACGCGCTTGATCTGCTTGCCCTTGCCGCCGCCGCCCGCAAAGGCGAACCCGATGGCCGTGATGGCGATGAAGGCCAGACCGGCCGCGGCGTAGGTGATCAGTTCCGGCGTCATCTGCTGCCACCCTCTTCCAGCGCATCGAGCGCACGGCCCAGATCACCGTCCATGTTGTAATAGCGCGCCCGCTCCCAGAAGCGCGGCCGGCCGATGCCGGTGCCGCGGTGAGTGCCGAGCAGGCGCCCGTCCTTGTCCTCGCCATCGATCTCGTAGCGCATGATATCCTGCGTCACGATCACGTCGCCTTCGAGACCCATGACTTCGGTGATCGAAATGATCTTCCGTGAGCCGTCGCGCAGACGCGACGCCTGGATCACCACGTCGATCGAACCCACGATCATCTCGCGGATCGTGCGCTGCGGCAGCGTGAAGCCGCCCATCGTGATCATCGACTCGAGGCGGCTCAGCGCCTCGCGCGGGCTGTTGGCGTGCAGCGTGCCCATGGAGCCGTCGTGACCCGTGTTCATCGCCTGCAGAAGGTCGAATGCCTCAGGACCCCGAACCTCGCCGACGATGATCCGGTCAGGACGCATACGCAGACAGTTCTTGACCAGGTCCGTCATGGTTACGCGGCCCTGCCCTTCGATGTTGGGCGGGCGCGTCTCGAGCCGCACCACGTGCGGCTGCTGAAGCTGAAGCTCGGCGGCGTCTTCGCAGGTGATGACGCGCTCGCCCGGCGCAATGAACGCCGTCAGCGTGTTCAGAAGCGTCGTCTTGCCCGAACCCGTGCCACCCGAGATCAACGTATTGCAACGGCAGGCGCCGATGATGCGCAGGATCTCGGCGCCCGGCTCGGAGATGGACTTGTAGTTCACCAGATCGCTGATCTTCAGCTTGTCTTTCTTGAACTTCCGGATGGTGAGCGCAGGACCGTCGATCGCCAGAGGCGGCGCGATGACGTTGACGCGGCTGCCGTCGGCAAGACGCGCATCGCAAATCGGCGAGCTTTCATCGACGCGACGGCCGACCTGACTCACGATACGCTGGCAGATGTTCATGAGCTGCGCGTTGTCGCGGAAGCGGATGTTGGTTCGCTGGATCTTGCCGGCGACCTCGATGTATGTTGTGCCGGCTCCGTTGACCATGATGTCGGCGATGTCATCGCGCGCCAACAGCGGCTCGAGGGGACCGTAGCCGAGAACGTCGTTGCAGATGTCCTCGAGCAGCGTCTCCTGCTCGGCGACCGACATGACGACGTTCTTGATCGAGACGATCTCAATCACGATGTCGCGGATCTCTTCGCGGGCGCTTTCCTGGTCGAGCTGGGCCAGCTGCGACAGATCGATGGTGTCGATCAGCGCGTTGAACACCTCTGTCTTGGTCTTGTAGTACTCGTCCGACCGGCTATCGACCTGCGCGATCTTCTCCTTCGGCGGAGGCGGCGGCGCGATTTTGGAAGCGGGCTTGGCAGCCGGACGCGGTGATTGCTGGCCGGACCCTGCGGCCATGGACGGGCCGGATTGCGGGCGCGCGATCGGCGCAGCGGCTTTCGCTTCCGTCTTCACGGCGGAGGCTACGGGCGCAGCAGGCGGCGGAGGCGGAGCCGCCGCCGCAGGTGCGGCCGGCGGCGGGACCGCAGGTCCGCCCGTCGTCGTGCGCTTGCCGAACATCGACGTCTCCTAAAGCATTGTCATGCGAACTGGAGACCGGTTCGCCTTAAAACAACGCTAACCAAGTACGAACCCCTAGCGGCCGAGCAGCTTCTTCATCAGCGAAGGCTTCTCGGTCTGCACTTCCTTGCCCGTCAGCATAGCGGCGAGTGAATCGATCCCCTGAGCCACTTTGGAATCCGGCCCCACGTCAAAGATCATCTGGCCATTGTTGGCGGCCGTTCCGAACAGCAGCGCATCGAAGGGCAGGATCAGCGACGGCTCGACACCGATGGCGGCGCCGAAATCCTTCGCCGGAATTTCCGGACGTTTCGGCAGGCCAACCATGTTGAGCACCAGCTTGGGCTCCTGGTCGTTCGGGCGAGCGGCCTTCAGGAAGTCGATCAGGTTCTTGCCGTTGCGCAGCGAGGCCAGATCAGGCCCCGCCACAATGATGATCTCGTCCGCCTGGATGATGGTCGACTTGAACCAGTCCGACCAGATGTGCGGCATGTCGAGCACCACGAAGGGCACCGAGCCCCTCACCTGCTCGAGCACACGGATATAGGTTTCCGGGTCGAGATTGTAGGTTCGGTCAAGCGTCGCCGGCGCCGTGAACAGCGACAGGCGGTCGGTGGCCTTGGTAATCAGGCGTCCCATGACCGCATCATCGAAGCGGTCCGGCGACATCAGGGCGTCGGCGATGGTCGCCGCCGCATCCTGGTTGAAGTCGAGCCCGGTGGTGCCGAAGTTGAGGTCGAGGTCGATCAGGGTCGAGTTGACCTTGATGCGCTCGGACATGGCCCAGGCGAGGTTGTGCGCGATCGAGGAGGCGCCAACGCCGCCTTTGACGCCCGTCACCGCAACCGTCTTGCCGACGAAGGGCGCTTCCGGATCGGCAAAGAGGTTTGCGATCGAGCGGATCATCTGCACCGGATCAACCGGCATAACCAGATACTCGCTCACGCCGCGGCGCATCAGCTCGCGATAGAAGCGGATGTCGTTGGTGTGGCCCAGCACGACGACACGGATGTTCTCGTCGCAATGCTCGGCCAGCGAATCGAGCTCGGCCAGCAGCTGGCGCGGATCGCCGGCGCCTTCGATGACCAGCAGGTTCGGCGTGGTTTCGTTGACATAGTAATCGATCGCCGCCTGGACGCCGCCCTCAAACACGTCGACCGACACGTTCTTCATTCGGCGATCCCTGGTGATCGCCCGCATCAGGGACAGGTTCGCCGTCTTGTTGCAGAAAGCGTGGATGGCAATGCGCGGAATCGCGCGGTCGCCGCCTGCGTGCGAGCCGCCAAAGGAATAATCATACCCCAGGCCCTGCCCGGCGGGCTCAGCCTCAGGCTCGCTGTAGTGCTCGTCCTGCACAGGTGGAAGTTCGATCGCAGCAGGCGCCGCCTGCGCCTGGAAGACCGGCGCAGCCAGCGGCGTCATGGGTTCGTGGACATATTCCTCGTCCAGAGCTTCATCAGCCTCGAACGCATAGGTCGCAGCCGGCGGCGGCGCGGCAGGTTCGCTGAAGGATGGCGGCATGATGACGGCCTTGGGAGCCGCCGGCGTCACGAAGCCATCGTCATCGAGCCCGAACTCGCCGTCGTCCTCAAGATCATCGTCCTGATCGCGCAGCGCTGCAGCGAAGGTCGCTCCCAGGGGAGCGTCCATGTCGAGGTCGAGATCATGGGCGAGCTGGTCGAGATCGCCATCGTCGTCGAACTTGTCCCGCGAACCGGTCATATGCTTCGCCCCGTCCTTATTTGCCCAGCGCCTGGCTGATCGTGCCGCTCGCTTCAGTATTGCGATCCGCCGAGGTTTTTTCGCCGTTGCGGTACTTCGTCAGAACAATCGCCCGACGATTGATGTCGGCCGGATCCATCGGCTGGTCGCCGACCAGATCCGAAGGATTGGCGATCATGGCCGCAAGGTTGACCGCAACCGCGCATCCGAATGACGGCAAGGCCGAGTTCGTACCGGTCCACGACATATCGAAGTGCGAGATGTCCGGACAGTTCGGCACCACGGCTTCGTACGTCTGATAGCTGATCACGAGCGGCGCCGCGCGCGAGCCAGAAGCATCGTACGGGCCCTCGGTAATCCGGCCGGGCTCAACGCCCTCGGCCAGCATTACAGCGCGGGCGTCGGCGGCGGCGCGAATAGCGGCGACATCGTCCGGACCATTGCTGGGACGCGAGATGATGACGTGACCATGGCCTTCCTGCTGGTAGGCGGACGCGAAGTACTTCACCGCGTCACGCTCGTTGTCGCCAAGCTTTTCACCGGCGACGACGGTATCAATCTTGAGCTCGGCCGTGACTTCCGCGGCCTGGATCTGCGTGTGAACGCGATTGGAGAAGCCGATCTGCTCGGGCGTCTGGGCGCAGGCGCCAAGAACAGCAAGCGAGGCGGCAGCGAGCACGATGTGGGTTCTGTGAGCCATCCTGCCCTCCCTCAATCGATGATGAAACCGCTCGCGCCCTTGGGCGGTGCGGTCTTGTCTGCAGCCGAACCCGGCACGGCGTAGACTTCGTTCAGCTTGCCGAAGAAAGCCGTGCGCGCATCGCGCGGCGTGACATAGCCACGGTCCGGATCGCGCAGATTTTGCGGATCGGTCGGATCGACGAGGTAGGGCGTCACAATCACGACGAGTTCGGTTTCGTCGTTCTGGAAATCGCGGCTGCGGAACAGGGCGCCCAGGATCGGAATGTCCTTTGCGCCCGGCACGCCATCGAGGTTCTGTTTGGTCTGTTCCTGGATCAGGCCGGCGATGACGAGGCTGCCGCCAGACGGGAGCTCGACGGTCGTTTCCGCACGGCGCACTTTCAGCGACGGAATGGTCAGCGTCTGGCCGGCGATGACTTCGCCGGTGTTCGGATCGACGCCCGAAACAGAGCGGGACGTGAAGGCGCCCTGCTGGCTGAGTTCGGAGACTTCAGTCGAGACCTGCAGGGAGATGCGGCCTTCCGACAGGACGACGGGCGTGAAGCCGAGGCCGACGCCGAAAGGCTTGAACTCGATACCGATCTTGCCCTGGTCCTGGGCCACGGGAACCGGGAATTCCCCACCCGCGAGGAACTTCGCGCTTTCACCCGAGATTGCCGTAAGGTTGGGCTCAGCGAGCGTGCGCAGAACGCCGACGCGCTCCAGCGCGCTGATGCTTGCGCTGATGGCGCTCTGGGCGACGCCTGCGACCGTGTTCTGATAGCCGATACCGCCGGCAATGCCGCCGAGCGAGGAGCCCGCGACGCCGAACGTATTGGAGACTTCAAAGCCTCCGCTCGTCGGGAACTTGCCCGCATCAAGCTCACCGAACGCGATTTCGCCGGCAAGATTGACGCCCAGCTGCTTCACGATCGACCGCTGCATCTCGATGATGCGCACCTTCAGCGTGACCTGGTCCTTGCCTTCGACCGTCATCATGTTGAGGACGCTCTTGTCGTCCTTGGCGTATTGCAGAGCGAGCTGCATGACCCGGTCGGCGGCCGAAATGTTCGGCACCGAACCAGCCAGGATGACACGGCCATTCACCGCCTCGATCTGCACCTTGTTGTTCGGCACGTATTTCTTGATCAGGCCACGAAGCTGGTCCATGCCCGCAACGCCGTCCGTCACCGAAACATCGAGAACCAGCAGCTTCCGGCCATTACGGTCGAGGAAGACGATGTTGCTCTCCCCTGCCGCCATGCCCATCACGGCAACACGGCGGCGATCGCGCGCGGTCACGTTGGCGATCGCAGGATTGGCGATGATCACATCGTCGATGTCGGTGTCGAACTCGACCATGTAGGTCTTGTTGACGGTGAGCGTCAGCGACTGTGTCGGGTTGGGCGCATTCGCATTTGCGAGCGCCAGCTTCTGGGCAGGCGCTCCGCTCAGCGGGTCTGCCTGTTGCGCGAAAGCCGGAGCGAAAGCTGCTGCGCTGCACAGCAGGGCGGCCGAAAATCCGGCGCGGGTGATGTGTCTGGCGAAGGACATGTGGTTCACCTCAACTTGCCGGCGTCGCGACAACCGCTTCGGATCCGTAGCGATAGACGCGGACCCCTTCAGCGGTTTCGGCAACTCCGTCGCGATAGACGCGGCCTGTCGGTGTAGCGCCCGAGGTCTGGCCGAGCTGATCGGTGACCGAGCGTAGCGCCAGCGAGATGTCGCCAGCCTTGTCGGCCGACCCAAGCAGAGTGGCGTCCGCTTGCGAAAGTTCGAGCGTGGCGCGTGAGCCGACCATGACGGCGCCTTGTGCGCCGCTGGCTTCCTTGCCTTCGATCTGCGTCGCCGGCGGACCATAGTTGGCGTCGATCGCCAACACGCGGACATTGGAGAGAATCATGTCGGTGCGGACAGCGGACATGCCTGACGACCTGCCCTCGGTCTCGAGTTCGCGCGTCACCATCACATCAACGCGGTCATTGGGCATGATGAAACCGCCCGCAGCGCTTTCCGGCGTGATCTCGACGCCAACCGCGCGCATGCCGGGCGTCAGCAGGGCGGCCATGAAGCTGGCGTCGCCAGGCTGCACAAACTTGCCGGTGGTCAGCGGCTCGCCTTCAACCATCGAGACGCGCGCAATCGCGCCAACAGCTTGCTGAAGCGCCTCAGGCGAGCTCTTCTGTTCAATGAAGGACGCGCTTGGCGAATTTTCGGGCCAGTCCTGCCAGCGCAGATCGTCGACGACGACCATCTTGCCAACCGGAATATCGCGCTTGGCGACCAGCACCTGTTTTGTGGGAACAACGCGGCGCTCTGCTACGGCGGCAGCGTTCGCAGTAGAAGGAGTCTGGACAGAGCGTACGAGGAAGACGGCGGCAATCGCCGCACCCGCCGCAACCAGCAGAATGATCAGTCGCACGGGCGACATGGAAGGCCTCCGGCAGTGTCCCCAGGGCCAAATTCGCCCCATTCCTGACTGCGCAGCCTTCCACGACGGTTCTAAAGGTTCGTTAAGACGCGGAATTGCTTCCGGTTAACCAACCTGCATTGGGGACGGTTAGCGGAACGCGGTGTTCAGGCCGAAAAGCCAGCCAGGCCAGCGGCGAGCACTGGTGAATAGGGCGCCGCAAAGAACGCGCCGACCGCGATTGCGACCGCATAAGGCGCGCCTTCTTCCGGAGAAAGAAGTCGTGCGGCCCACAATTTTGTCGTTTTCAGTTTCATCCGGCGCAGCACGATCAGCGTCAGCGCCAGGAAGCCGCCGGCCACCGCCATGCCCATGACGAAGGATCCGCCGCCGGCGAGTCCGGTCCAAAGCGAAGCGGCCGCGATCACCTTCGCATCGCCGCCGCCGAAGACCCCGAGATAGAACAGCGCGGCGCAGAGAAGGAGCACGGCTGCGCTCACCGCCAGATGAAAGCCGATCTGGCCCATCGGCAGGCCAGCGGAAACAGCCGCAGGGATGAAGAGGGCGGCGAGCACGATCGACACCCAGTTCGGGATCGTCATCGTGGTGACGTCATGCCAGGCCGCGTACGTGAGCAGGAGCGGAAACGCCAGGCAGAGCAACACAGTGATCATAGGGGCCCCGTCGAACTCTATACTGACAAACTACCGCAATGATTTGAAGGAAGTCTTGATGATGGAAGCAATCACCAAATAAATCCGGCCAAAAACGAAGAAAGCCGCAGGACCAGGTCCTGCGGCTTCCAACCCTGCGAGTGCAGGGCTCGAATAGTCAGTCGAGCTTAGGGGGCAGCAGTGCCCGTCAGGCCGTTCGAGACGTCCGTGAAGGTCGCGTCGACGTCCGTACCCAGCTGGGTCACGCCGCCGATGATGGCGACGGCGATCAGAGCGGCGATGAGGCCGTATTCGATCGCGGTCGCGCCGGATTTATTGCCGAGGAACTTCTTCATGACGTTTTTCATTTTGCTTCTCCGTATTCATGGCAGTTCCCACTACGTAGTACCATCACCCGCAGTAGGTATGTTGAGTTGTACATGAGCAGAATGAAAACAACGTGAAAACGACAAGAAATTTGGAGGTATAGTTGTTTACCAGCACTTAACCACGATCTTAGTGTTCCATTCAATACTGTGAAGCGTTCAATAATCGCGCCACGACGACTCTGGCGACAGAGTCCAGATGACCGCCGATGCGCCGCGGCTCGCGCTCTCCGCCAGAGCCATCCGCCCTGCCCTGCAGAACCTTCGCGCAAGTATAGAGTGGGGCCGCCCGAGTCTTCGCGAGTCATGGACGCGGCGCGGCCGCACGGCCCTGCACTTCGCCGGACTCCCTTAGCTATTCATTCAGCCTTGGCGCCTATCGTCGATGGACGTTCCGCTTTTGGGGAGACGCTCATGTCGCTGAAGCATGCCTACGCCGCGCTCGCGCTGGCCGCCCTCATCGCACCTGCGGCCGCAGCTGACGCCTTCAAGGTGAAAGTTGATGAGACCGTCACCCTCAAGCTCACCTCCCCCGCCAACAGCGTGGTGATCGGCAATGCCGCCGTCGCCGACGTTGCCGTTCATGACCCCATGACGCTCCTGATCACCGGCAAGTCCTTCGGGTCCACCAATCTCCTGGTGCTCGACCGCGCCGGCCGCACGATCTATTCCAGCCAGCTCGCGGTTGCCGACAGCCCGAACGACTCCATCACCATCGTCCGCGCGGGCGGAAGCTACACCTACTCGTGCATCGACAAGTGCCGCGCCACGCCGACCGTTGGCGACGCGCCGAGCCACTTCGGCGAAACGATGAGCACGATCTCCGGCAAGCAGGCCGCCGGTCAGGGCAGCGGCAACTAGGCCGCTCCCGCCTCAGACATCAATTCGACTGATCGCAGCTAGTGGGCCGGCCCATCGCCTGTCAGCTGACCTTTGTCGCCAGTCGTCTTCTTCAATGTCAGCATCAGCAGCAAACCGACGAACAGAAGCCCCAGCACCGGCGAGAAGCCGATCCGCTGGTCGCCGGACTGGCGCGTGAAGAACTCGGTCAACAGCGGCCCGAGCCAGACAGTCGCGGTGCTCGACATCGCGTAGAGACCGAAGAATTCCGACAGGCGTTCCTTCGGCGCCAGCGTCACCATCATGTAGCGGCTTGAGCTGATGTTCGCCGCAGCGAGCGCCGCGATGATGGTGATCAGGCCCAGATAGGTCATGTCCGAAAGGCTGTTGAAAAAGGGCAAGCCGTGAACGGCGTGGCCAGACGGAACGAGCCCGAAGAAAATCGTGTCCTGCGTAATGCCCAGCGCGATTGCAACAGCTATGCAGAGCAGCAGCAGCTGCAAAATGATGGCGCGCCGCGCGCCCAGCATCCTGTCCATCCTGCCTGCGAGAACAAGCCCGCCGAAGACGCCGGCAATCGACGCCCAGATACCATAGAGAGCGCCCTCTGTGACATTCCAGCCAAGCACGCCTGCCGTATAGACGCCGGCCAGCGCGAGAAGCGCCGTCATGCCGTCCTTGTAGATCAAGGCCGCGACCAGGTACTTCATCGTCTCCGGGAAGGCGCGGAACAGCCCCCGGATGTAGGAAAAGCATCCAAAGATCGCGCCGATCGGATCGAGTTTTCCGTTCTTGGAAAACAGCTGCGTCGCCGCACCACCCCAGGTTCCCCCTTCGGGCCTGCCGTCTGGCACGAAGATGAAGAACGGCAGCACAAACACAACCAGCCAGACCGCAACGAACGGACCGATGCCGCGCTGCAGGACAAAACCGCCTTCTGCAGTTCCCATCTGCGCCGCAGCTATCGCCACCACGACAACTGCAGTCAGACACAAGGCGGACGAAAGCTGCCCGAGTCCGATGCCATTGCCCGAAATCTGCGACAGCGACTCCGGCCGTCCGGCCGACCGCAACATCGCGTTGTGCATCATCTCGGAATAGGTGTAGCCGACGAAACCCAGCACCAGGAACATCATCGTTCCGGTCGCACCAAGGCCCGCAACCGGCGGATGGAAAACGCCTTCGGCGTCAACTGAACCCGGCAGCGACCACCACAGCGATATGCCGCTCACCATCAGCATCATGAGGAAGACGGCCATCAGCGGCTTACGCGCACCGCCGCGATCCATCATCGCGCCCAGCACCGGCGCCGTGAGCGCGCCGATGAGGCCGGCCCACTTCGTGGCTTCCGCGACGCTCGCCTGCCCTTCGACAGGATCGCCAATCACGAAGGCCGCGAAATACGGCGGGAACACGTAGGTCACAATCAGCATGAAGAACGGATTGCGCGCGAACTCGAAGAGCGCCCACGAAATCCCCGCGGGCGCGGCCGCGCCGCCGACGCGCGTCAGTTTCCGTGCGCCGGATTTCGTCTGCGGCGCTGCTCTGGCGTCCGTCATTTTCTGCCCCCCCAGCCTGCCCTTTGGCCAGATGTTTTGGGGATGATGGTGTGGTTCCACCGGTCTGTCGATGGCGCTCTGGCCAGCCGGGAAAAATCGCGCCTGACGATCACCTAACGGAAAGGCGGCTCATCGAAGGCGCGCAGCTTGCGCGAGTGCAGCGCAGCACCGCCGCTCCGCGCGAGACTTTCCATGGTCTCGATACCAATCCGAATGTGCTCGCCAATCGCGCGCTCATAGAACCGGTTGGCGGCCCCGGGCAGTTTGATCTCGCCGTGCAGCGGCTTGTCCGACACGCACAACAGCACGCCATAGGGCACCCGCATGCGATAGCCATTGGCCGCGATCGTCGCGCTTTCCATGTCGATGGCGATGGCGCGCGACATGTTGAAACGTTTGGACGAGGCGGTGAAGCGCAGCTCCCAGTTGCGGTCGTCGGTGGTGACCACCGTGCCTGTTCGCAGCCGGCGTTTCAGCACCTCGCCGCTTTCCCCCGTCACAAGCGCCGCAGCTTCCTGCAGGGCGACCTGGATTTCCGCAATCGGCGGCACCGGAATGTCTGGCGGCAGCACAGCGTCAAGAACATGGTCATCGCGCAGATAGGCGTGGCCCAGCACATAATCGCCAATGCGCTGCGAGTGGCGCAGCCCGCCGCAATGTCCGACCATGATCCAGCACTCGGGGCGAAGCACGGCCAGATGGTCTGTGATTGTCTTCGCGTTCGATGGTCCAACGCCGATGTTCACCAGCGAAATGCCCGAGCGGTCATCCGCCGTCAGATGGTAGGCAGGCATCTGGTGACGCCGCCACGGCCCATCGGCCACCAGCTGCGCGCCATCCTTCGTGCCGGCCTCGACCAGCACGCCGCCAGCCGCTGAAAGTTTCCTGTAAGGCCCCGGCTGCTTCAGCCGCTCGACCGCCCAGTCGACGAAATGGTCAACATAGCGGTGATAGTTGGTGAACAGGATATAGCGCTGGAAGTCCTCGAACGGCGTGCCGGTATAGTGCTTCAGCCGTTGCAGCGAGAAATCCACACGCGGCCCGTCGAACAGGGCCAGCGGCATCACGCCGTCATCGTCATCCCACGCGTCGCCATCCACCACCTCGTCGCCGATAAAGGCAAGTTCGGGCGTCGGAAACCAGCGTGCAAACTCGGCCGGCGGCAAAGCTTCTGCGTCGATGTGGCGGGCGTGCTCCAGCACGTAAGGATAGGGGATCTCGGACGCGGAGACGCCAACCTCGATCTTCACGGCAAAATCGGCGGCGATCTGCTTCAGCTGGTCGAGGAGGTAGGTTCGGAAAAAGGCCGGCTGCGTGATGGTGCTGATATAGACGCCGGGCTTGGACAGCTTGGCGAACGACCGCGAGATCTGCGGCGTCGGGCCACTGGGCTCATAGGTGATGCGGATTTCGGGATAGGCGAAGTCGCCACGCGCACGCGCCTTCGGATCGGGCGTCTCGCCCTTGGTCACAAAGGCTTCCAGCGCCTGCCTCAGCCGCTTCACCGAAGCTTCGTAAAGCTCGGTGGCCTTGTCGATCGCCTGTTCAGGCGTGATGCCCTTCCCCGTCATGGCAGGACCATGGAGAGCTTGGCGGCGGAGGTCAATTCGCAGTTGGAAAACAGCAGGCGCAGCCCTGTCTCGTGATCCGCCCCGTCACGTAAACCGTGAGACCAGCCGCTCAACCAGACGGATGGCGACTTCCGGCCGGCGGGCAATCAGCACGCCAAAGCCGGAGAAGACCGCCAGCGCCGCGATCGGCCGTTCGGAGATGATCTTGCGGGCGGCTTCCAGCGGCAGGTCGGTCAGCGAGCTCAGCGCCGATTCCATCATGTTGTCCTGCTCGGGATTGGCGGCTTCCGGCTCCGGCGCCTTGGAGGAGGACGAGCGGGTGCCGATCCAGAGCGCGATTGCAGTAATCGCAAGGAAGCCAACGCCGGTGACAGCCAGCGCCGCCGGCCAGGGCATCCAGATGGCGAGCAGGGCCACAATCGCTGCAGCCAGCAGGAAGGATCCGGCCAGACCAAAGAACAGCGCAATGACGCCGACAATGGCGATGACTTTCGCCTTGTCGACGAATTGCTCCGCCTTCGCACCTATCTGACCGATTGGCCCCACGTCTGTTTACCCCCTTGGGTCGCGCCTAGCGGCGGCGGCCCAGCGAGGCGAAGACAAACCCGGCCGCCAGAGCAATGCCGATGGCGGCGAACGGATGGTCACGGACCTTGTCTTCGACGATGTCGCGATACTCGAGCGCGCGCTTGCCGGCGACGTCAGCCGCTTCCTGGGCCTTCTTGGCCTGGCGACGCGCTTCCTCGGCGGCTACTTTGCCCGAGTCCTGAACCAGTGCAGCGAGGTCTTCGCGCAGCGCCTTGATGTCGTTCTTCAGGGCTTCGAAATCGGCTTTGGCGGCCTGGGTGGAAGATCCATTGCCGCTGGATGTCGTGGAGGAAGTCATGGGTGATCTCCGGGAGTGCTGGGGCAGTATGAACGCCTGCCCTTCATATAGGGTTTCAGAAACTCGAAAATATGGCCGGTTCAAAGGCTTTTAAGCAAACATCGGACCGCGTTCACCAACAAAACTGCAGTTATGGAGCTGCGGCATGCCCCGGATGGTTATTAAGCCCGGCTTCCGCCTGTGCGCCCTGGTTGAGACACGCCCCCGGACGGAGCTCCTCCGCACCCGCTCTTTCGCATTTTTGCTTGTCGAAAGGTGCGCCGAACTGGTCGCAAGCACGCACGCGGCGGCAGCCAGCTTCGTCAGAAAGCCAGGCTCAGCGCTTCCCGGACCGGGAAAAATTTCGGAACGCTATTCCGCCGCGACGCTCTTCTTCTGGGCCTTGTCGAACATGCCCCAGACGCCGTCCGCGCCATGCCAGTCGCCGCCCGTCGCGCCTTTGGAATATTCGGTGGCGCGCGCTTCAAAGAAGTTGGCGTGCTCGACCCCGTTGAGGATCTCCGACAGCCACGGAATCGGATGCTCTTTCACGCCGTAGATCGCCGGCAGCTTGAGCTGTCCCAGACGCCAGTCGGCGATGTAGCGGATGTAGTTCTTGATGTCCTGCGCAGTCATCCCCTGCACCGGCCCCATCGAGAAGGCGAGATCGATGAAGGCATCCTCCATCGTCACGACGGTGCGGCAACACTCGAGAATGTCGTCCTTCACCTCTTGGGTCAGCGCGCCGGTCTCGGCCGCGAACGTGTGGAACATGCGGATCATGCCTTCGCAGTGAAGGCTCTCGTCACGCACCGACCACGACACGATCTGTCCCATGCCCTTCATCTTGTTGAAGCGCGGGAAGTTCATCAGCATCGCGAACGAAGCAAACAGCTGCAGGCCTTCGGTGAAGGCGCCGAACATCGCGACCGTGCGCAGGATGTCCGCGTCCGTTTCAACGCCGAACTTCTGCATGAAGTCGTGCTTGTCGCGCATCTCCTTGTACTGGTTGAACGCCGAGAACTCAGAGTCCGGCATGCCGATCGTCTCGAGGAGAAGCGCGTAAGCTGCGATGTGGATCGTCTCCATGTTGGAGAACGCCGCCAGCATCATCTTCACTTCGGTCGGACGGAAGACGCGCGAATAGCGCTCCATGTAGTTGTCGTTCACTTCCACGTCCGACTGCGTGAAGAAGCGGAAGATCTGGGTCAGAAGGTTGCGCTCCTGATCGCTCAGCTTGGACGCCCAATCCTTGCAGTCTTCACCAAGCGGAACTTCTTCCGGCATCCAGTGGATCTGCTGCTGGCGCTTCCAGAAATCGTAGGCCCACGGATAGCGGAAGGGCTTGTACGAATGGGACGTCGTCATCAGCCCGGGAAGCTGCCGATCGGCTGGAATTTCAGTTCTGCGGGTGTCGGACATCGAATCCCTCCGTCTGGCGTCGAAACTTGAGCCAATCACCATATCTAGGGGTGAGCATGGCTCGCAAGGTCTATATATTGACGACAGAGGTTGATTTTATCCTAAGCCGCCCAGCCCAGCGAGTCTCCACCCATCCCCCCTCCGAGACCAGACCCGGCAGGGCGCGATCCACAAGGGAAACATCGTCGCTATCGTCGCAGGAGAGTGGGCGACCGGCGCCGGAACATGAGCCAGAAACGAAAAACGCCGCCAGCAGAGCCGGCGGCGTTTTCGAATTTCAAAGGCAAAAAGCCTAGTGGTGCAGCGTGAAGCTGAAGGCGGCGAACTGCTCGCGGCGGTCAATATCGTTGTCGCCCGCGATGTCGTTGAACTTCAGCTTGCGCTCGACCAGGCCGAACGACATCTGGCCGCCATTCATCAGGGACCAGGCCACGCCCACCTGCAGGTCGCCAACAGTCGCCTGGTCGCGAAGCGAGGCGCCGTCCATGGCGGAGCGGTCAGCCACATTCCAGATCAGGGCTTCGTTGTCGGCGCCGACGAAGAAGTACCAAGAGGGAGCCTTGCCGCCGACGCCGCGCAGGTCGCGATCGGTCAGGTTCTGACCGAGGCGGACCTCGGCGCCGGTCCGGGCGATGTTGTTGCCCGCCCGGTTACGCTCGATCTGGGCGCGGGGCGCAAGTTCGATGTCCAGGCCAAGGCCGGTCTGTTCGCTGGAGGCGCTGAACGAGACTTCGGCGCTCCACATGTCGCCGCGCATCGAGCGCACCGGCATGGGCGTAGCGAGGTCAAGCGCGTTGAAACGGCCCGCAGCTTCAGGATCGGACCAGTTGCCCGGGCTGAATTCATTCCCGATTCTCAGCGGGATACGGAAGTCCGAACCGCCAAGCGAGGGCATGGACGGATCGAGCGTCAGATCCGCCTGTGGGTTAAAGGCCTGACGGTCGGGCAACGGCCCGACATCAAGGCGAATGAGATCTGAATCCTGCTTGGGCGCCGTGCAACCGAGGCACGACATGACGACCAAGCTTCCTGCAAGACTTACTATCATTGCCAGCTCGTCCCAGATACCGAGGCCCCCAGACTGGATCCCTCATCTTACCAAACCCATAACGGGAATGTCAGAATTCAGTTCCCACGGGAAACGCTTATGGCCGTCCTGTGGCGTGACGTTAAGACATTATGCCCCAGGCGCCAACCCGGGGCCTGCCTCAAGCCCTGCTGTTGCTCCAATGCAAAAAGGCGGCCCGGTTGGACCGCCTCTCTGTCTTGCTCGAGAATATTCGCTGCCGGCGCGAGTTTTTCCGCAATCACTGGCAGGCGAGGCATTCCTCGTAGTCGGTGCGCTCGCCGACAATCCCGACGACCTTTTCCCGCTCGGAACCGGCAAAGCCCGCCCGCTGGATCGATTTGGAGCGGCAATAGTAAAGGGACTTCAGGCCCTTCTCCCACGCCGTCCAGTGCAGCATGTGCAGATCCCACTTATCGATATCGGCCGGCAGGAACAGGTTCAGCGACTGCGACTGGCAGATATAGGGGGTCCGGTCGGCCGCCAGTTCGATGATCCAGCGCTGGTCGATCTCGAAGGCGGTGCGGAACACCATCTTCTCGTGCTCGGTCAGGAAGTCGAGGTGCTGCACCGAACCCTCGTGCTCAAGGATCGAGGTCCAGATGAAGGGCGTGTTGTTCTGCGTGTTTTCGAGAACCGCCTCGAGGTAGGGGTTCTTGACCGAGAACGAGCCCGACAGCGTCTTGTGCGTGTAGATGTTCGCCGGGATCGGCTCGATGCCGGCCGACGTGCCGCCGCAGATGATCGAGATCGACGCCGTTGGTGCAATCGCCAGCTTGTGGCTGAAGCGGGCCATCACGCCGCAATCAGCTGCGTCCGGACAGGCGCCACGCTCTTTCGCCAGCTTCACGGAAGCTGCGTCCGCACCGCGGCGGATGTGTTTGAACATGGCGTTGTTCCAGGCTTTCGCCGTCGCCGATTCCATCGGCACGCCCTGCCCCTGCAGGAAGGAGTGGAAGCCCATCAGGCCAAGACCGACCGAACGCTCACGCTTGGCGGAGTAGACGGCGCGCTCCATTTCCTTCGGCGCGCGGACGATGAAGTCTTCCAGCACGTTGTCGAGGAAGCGGAACACGTCTTCGAGGAAGTTCTCCTCGCCCTTCCATTCCAGGAATTTCTCGGCGTTGACCGACGAGAGGCAGCAGACCGCCGTGCGGTCTTCGCCCAGATGGTCGAGACCGGTGTGGAGCATGATCTCGGAGCACAGGTTCGACTGGCGCACCTTGAAGCCAAGCTGGCGCTGGTGCGCCGGCATCGCGTTGTTCACGGTGTCCGAGAAGATCAGGTAGGGCTCACCGGTCGCCATCCGCAGCTCGAGGATCTTCTGCCACAGCTTGCGGGCCGAAACCTCCTTGAGGACCTGGTTGTTCTTGGGCGAGCGCAGGCCGAACTGGGCGTCGAGGCGCACAGCTTCCATGAACTCGTCGGTGATGTTGATGCCATGGTGCAGGTTCAGCGACTTGCGGTTGAAATCGCCGGCTGCCTTGCGGATCTCGAGGAACTCCTCGATTTCCGGGTGGTGGATGTCGAGATAGCAGGCCGCCGAGCCGCGACGCAGCGAACCCTGGCTGATCGCCAGCGTCAGCGAGTCCATCACGCGGATGAAGGGGATGATGCCCGACGTCTGTCCGTTCTGGCCGACTTTCTCGCCGATCGAGCGGACCGAACCCCAGTAGGTGCCGATGCCGCCGCCGTTGGACGCCAGCCAGACGTTCTCGTTCCACGTGGCGACAATGCCATCCAGCGAATCGGAGACACCGTTCAGGAAGCAGGAGATCGGCAGGCCGCGATCCGC
>Ga0075163_10000211_pt1 | contig 69805 bp, 56 predicted proteins | sample JI1023141ADNA_FD_71478 | JGI IMG/M metagenome (GOLD analysis project Ga0075163, IMG submission 71478) | Wastewater effluent complex algal communities from Wisconsin, to seasonally profile nutrient transformation and Carbon sequestration -... | ecosystem: Engineered > WWTP > Effluent > Algae... | reverse complement strand
AAAAGGTTCCGTATGTGTCCATGGTATAAGTCTTACCATATCAGATTTAAAAAATGATTTTTTCGAAGTTTCAATAATTCCGTACACGTACCAAAACACAAATTTAAGATCGCTAAACCCAGGAGATTTCGTAAATATTGAATTTGATATATTAGGGAAGTATATATTAAGATCCATGGAGCAAAAAAACTCTTTGGATCCGCAAATCAATTATTAAAAGCATAAAACATAGTTGCAATATTAATTACAACACAGAAATAAAATTTCTGGTGAGATTTATATACTCGGTCGAAAAATTTCCCTCTTCATCTAAAATAACTAATTCTTCAAAACCGACAGAACTGGAAAGTCTGGAATAAGCAACACAAACCAAGGATGTTTCTGATTTATTAGAATGTTTGATTTTTAAATAATCCAGCGGATACAATCCATTGCAGATAAGTTCTGTGGTCCATATTGACTCCAAACCAACCGGTAACACAACTAAAAATAAACCTTTGTCTGTAAGTAATTTGGAAACGTTAAAAACTAAGTCTGAAATTTTTTTCAAGGTAAAATGTCGCTGAAGATTTTTTGATTGTTCAGACGCATTCAAATCTTTAATAAAATAAGGCGGGTTGCTAATAATCAAATCAAAAAACGGATCAGGTAAAGAGGTGAAATCAATAAAGTCCCCTTGAGCAAAGTGAAAAGCATTTCTAAATTCAGATTTAGTAAAATTTAAATTTGAAATATTAACGGCATCTTTACTTAAATCGATTCCAACTACCTCACAGGATTGATTCTCTTGGGCCAACATTAAACCCAAAATGCCTGAACCACAACCTAAATCGAGTATCCTATTATAATTTCTTTTACTGCTCCAAGCGCCGAGGATGACACTGTCTGTGGAGGGCTTCATAATATTTTCACCTAAAAAAAGATCAAAATATTTAAACTTAAAAACCTCCATATAAAATCAAATCATTATGGTTCAATATCTGCGGATGTTCTCATGATCAATTGTCTTGCTGTAAATTGAGATAGAATACCGGTAATGCTTTTGGCATTAGTTGGAAAGATATCTGAGGCAAAATTGGCTTGCGATCTGGTAAATAAATCTATGGTACCCGTTCCATCATTGATCATCACAGTACCAGAAAAATTTGAACCGGATGATTTTGAAAAACCAGGATTTAAAATTTTGATTAACTGCCCTTCCCAATTCTCTGCCTGGGCTATCAATTCTGCGATCGTTGCAATTCTAGGCTGTATCTGATTTCCCGTGCTGATCAATTTAGCATTTGCCAGGGGTGTTCCATTCAATTGCAACAAGCCATTGAATTCGGAAAGTTCGACTCCCTTAACGTTGACCTCAATTTCATCCCCTAGATTAAAAGAGTGGTTCCCAGAAAAACGGATAACAATTGCGGCTGAGGCATCCTGGACAAAAACATTTTGCGTAACCACGTTCAGTGCATTTTTTTCTGAACTCACAATACCTTTAACTTTAAAATCTCCCGAAACGTTGGTCAGCGTACCACCAAACAAATCTCGGATAAATTTTATTGATTTAAGCTCAGCCTGACCTCCTCCTCCTCCAGTTATTACCACATCTGAGGTATTACGAATTAACAATTGTTTGCTGTTGAATTGAGAAACAATTGCAGTAATTTTTACTGTTGCTGTAGGAAAATCATCATTTGCAAATTTTGCACTTTGGCTTGTGAACAGGTTGATTTTTCCAGTCTGGTCATTCACTTCGACATTATCTGCATAATTGGAACCGCTGGATTTTGTCAATGTTGCATTTACAATTTGAATAAGTTGACTTTCATAATTTTCAAATGAAGACAATAACTCCGCGACCGTAATTAGTTTCGGTGAAATTGATTTGCCGCTAGAAATTTTAGTTACCTTATTTGTTGGCACGTTATTCAATTGTAGAAGGCCATTGAATTCAGACAATTCAATTCCTTTCAAATTAAGTTCAAGCTCATCACCCAATCCATAGGTATGGTTAGCAGTAAAACGGACGGTAATTGCACCGCTGGCATCCTGGATAAACAGATTTCGTGCATTTACATTTGAATTGTCTTTATCAGAAGTAACAATGCCGGAAATTTTTATATCCTCTGTTATATTGTTTGCAGCACCTGTATAAAGAGTTCTTACTTCCAAAATAGATTTTAAGACTGCCTGTCCGGTTGTGCCTCCACAAGGAGTTTTGTTGAATAAAATGTCTGTTGTATCCCGAATGTAAATTTGTACATCCGTATTAAATTTAGATAAAACACCCGTTAAACTACCGTTATCGGAAGGAATTACAAAACCTGCAAAGTCTGCAAAACCACTGCTTCGCAATAACAAGCTTGCTTTATTGCAATCTACAATGGTTAGGTTTTGTGAAGTTTGAGTCGCCACATCAGCATAAGTTTTTCCTAACTCGGCTCGGTCAAATTCAACATCCTCCAATTTTATTAATGTACTCAGATCCAAAGAGTTTAATGCATTAATAGACTTTGTTTTTGGAACAACAAATTTGTTGCGTTCCCCGGCAAAAACATACTGATCCAACAAGGCATCTTCTATCCCTGCTAATCGATCTCTGCCATTATCGAGGTAGGATCCCTGACCTAATTGTATAAGCCCTGCATAATCACCAATAGTTAGATTCTTACACTTTATTCCTACTCTTGTGCCGACAGGAAACAAGGCAAAAAGTCCTATACTGTTAATTTTAACTTCTATTCCTCCTGTACTGTCTTGAACCACAATGGTCTTGTAAAAATTCCCGGACCGATCATCAGCAATGACTGTCGCAACAATATTTAAATCTTCGGTGATATCTACAAACTGACCGGGGATATACTTTGATTTAAGTTGCGCAATTGAGCTGTTTGCAGAGAAAGGGATGGTCGGCGTATATACAGGCGGCTCATCAAACGCCCTGTCTACACAAGACATTACAAAAAATAAGGTGATAAATACGCCTGTGGTCCAACTTAATACTTTATTGAATATCATAAATTAAAGCTTATTCAAATGACACGATAAGGTTAAAGAAATAATTAATTCCCTGAAGATTAAAATACTTATTAGGAAACTTTTGAGGATTATTGGTTTCAAAATCAAATCTGAATTGTTCAAAACCACCGGAAACTAAATTTTTACTATTTAGCAAATTGTTTACACCTAAACTAAGGCTGGTATAATGGTTATAAATTTTAAAACTTTTGAAGACAAAGGCATCCATTACAAAATATGCCGGCAACTTTTCCTGATCAATGTAAGTCCTGAACAAATCAGAATCTCGGTCAATTCCCTGAGTGGCTTCTGAAGTTCTTCTTAATGGATTAACTTCAAGATATGACCTGTTGACATAGGAAAAATTCAAAGTCGCAAAACCAAATCGCTTGAAATTATACTTTAGATTTAAGGTCCCTACTGTCTGTGGTGTACCCGGAACAAAGAAGTTTTTCAGATAGATAGTATATTTTGACGAAGCTTTGCTGAATTGGTCGTAGATCAAAAAATCTGGTCTATTGGTATATACCGCAATGTTATTTTGAAACATGCCACCCAAAACAAAACCATAAGGCAATGCATATTCTGCGCTTATGTCGAATCCAAGATGTTCCTGATCAAGTCCTTTATAAAAACCATTAATCAAGCCTCCATCCCGGAGTTCAGGATTATTGCCGGTTTCCAAATCCCCATCCAGAAAAAAATCTTTGTTCCTGATCTGATTTTTAGATTGAACTGCAAATCCACCAATTTGAAATTTAAATCCTGGACTTTTATAGAAATATTGTATTTCCCCTGATCTGTGGTTAGAATTTTGAATATCCGGAAGTACATCTGCACGCCAACCAGCGTTGATAAAAACCTGATCAAACAAAGGGGGCAAAGACTCGTATGCGAGTGATAAAGTCAAATAATTACGACCATTGATTTTATAAGTGGCATTTGTTTTCAGAGCCCATTGAAATCCTGCAAGTATATCAGATTTTCCTTTTGAGTTTTCGAAAATTGCGTTTTGAAATTTCCCTTCACGAAAATCACGTTTATATGCAGCCAAAAACCCGGCACCAAAATCAAATTTTCTTCTTTTGTAATTGGCTTGTGTAAATGTGGAATATCGCTGAAGCACAGAAGTATAATCATAGGATAATTTATCTCCTACCCTGATTATTTTATTTTTTAAATTCACATCAGGGTCTGCTCTGGTCACATCATCAATAAAAGTTTCTTTATCAACATAAAAATCCCCACCTAACAGATCCAGCAATTCAAGATAATTTTCCTTTTGTGCGTATTCTATTCTATAAGTTGAGGACAATTTTATTTTTCCAAGAGAATATTTAATTTGAAGAAAATGCTCTATATCTGTTGGGTCAGCATGGCGGTCAAATTGAATATATTGAGATTGCCTTCCGGAAATTGAATCAAGACCTCCATTGATGTTATAGACCGTATTCAAATTTGACCTGTTTACCTGGTACATTCTTGCCCAATTAATTTGTCTTACCGATTCATCAGACTTCCATAAAGAAGTAATACTGTCTTTTGTTGGTGCATATTCAATGAATGACGGCAATTTCTGGTAATAATCAGGTCTTGGATCAAATGCATCATTCCAATCGAGATTTGAATCCGATCTTTTACCTTTGAGGATCATCAGACCGGAGGTAAAGCTTACTCTTTTATTAGGATTGGAATGGAAGTTTAGAAAAAGAGCGGGAATATTCGTGGAGGCAATTCTTGCATTTCTTTTTTCGCCTTCCTGATAACCCCAATAGGAATTATACAAAGGGTCTCCACTCAATTCATATACCTCTTTTATGCCAGGGCTATTTTTACCTCTTACAACCGGAGCCTGAACATAAAACAAACTGAAGCCGGCGTTCGATTTAAATTTCTTGGAAACACCTGCATACAACCCCCAGGCATCATAGAAGGTTCCCGGAATATTAGCCTCCTGGGCCCATCGTCGATTTGCCCCAATAATATAATGTACCCCCTTTGAAGGCAGGTGGTTAACATATTGTAATGCAAGCCGATGGGTAAAGGATCGGTTAGACAAAGAATAATTGGCAGTAAATCCTTTTCTGTACGTTGCCGGATCAAAATTGATCCATTGATTGATACCAAGACTTCCGAAATCATTATTCTGATTTGGATAGCTGAGGTCGTTTTCAGAATAACGAGTAATTTGGTTTTGTCCGGAAAACAGGTAAAATGGGTTATTTCCATTCTCCAGATCGGTTAGCAGAAAGCCATTAAATCCGACTTGGTTATATATCTGATCAATAGATTTTAGTTTAAATCGAAAAGGACTAAACTGAAAGGCTGCGGCTTGTAATATTGGGTCCCGGGAACTGGTCAATAAACTATAGACTTCAGAATCCTGATCATCATCCCCATCTCCCTCATCCAATTGAATGGTTGGAATCTCAATTTTGGGCGCATTCATCAAAACCAAAGAAAACTCCAACTCTTGCGCATTGTTTTCCAAGACGTTGATGTTTTGTTCCAGAATTTTATAACCAGGTTTATCCAATCTAAATGCAAGAAGATCTGAAGCAGTTACTGAGCGTATGGAGAATTTGCCCTTTTCATCAGTGGTCGTTGTAATATTTTCATTCAGCAGGAACACTTTTACTCCTTCTATACCTTTACCTGTAGAAAAATCTGTAACTATGCCTCTAAGTTCCTGGCCACAAATGCATTGTCCAAAGGAAATCAAACAAAATAATAAAATAACCCGTTTAAATACGATCATGATCCAAGATTCAAGCTCAAATTTATCCAGATTAATCCAGCATTTCCATATTCTAAGTTGTATTTTTAGAAAAACATCATTTCTTATTATTCCCTTAATCTTTTCCTTAACCATTGTTTCAAACATCCAAGGTCAAAAGGCAAAGATCGCTTGTGTCGGCTTCTATAATCTTGAAAATCTATTTGACACAGAGGATGATCCATCCATTGCTGATGAGGAGTTTACCCCTACCGGGCCTAAGGCATGGACAGAGGACAAATATCATGATAAATTATTAAGACTTTCTGAGGTGATTGTAAGACTCGGAACTGATCTAAACCCTGACGGTGTGGGCATATTGGGAGTTTGCGAGGTGGAAAACAGAAAAGTTTTGGAAGATCTTGTCAGGACTCCTAATCTTAAAGACCGAAATTATCAAATTCTGCACTTTAACTCCTTTGATCCAAGGGGAATTGACTTGGCAATTTTATATCAGAATAAATATTTCACCCCATTAGAGGCTCAAATGGTCGAAATTCCATTGAAAGATTCTGACGGAAATTATCGTAAAACCCGAGGCTTGCTGATCGCAAAAGGAAAAATAGAGAATCAAATAGTTTATATTTTGGTCAATCACTGGCCATCAAAAAGAGGAGGTGAGCTTGCCACGAGCTCCTTAAGAATACAAGCAAGTAAAAAGAACAAAGAAATTGCAGATTCAATTCAAATATTGAATCCTGATGCTAACATCATCATTATGGGGGATTTGAATGATAACCCAAACAGTACAAGTGTTGCAAAATATTTGCGTGCCGAAAAAGAGACTCGATCCTTAAAATCAGGCAGTTTTTATAATCCGTTTTATAAAAATTACCTTTTAGGTGAAGGGACTACTGCACATGATGATAGCTGGAGTCTTTTTGACCAAATATTACTTTCAAAAAATTGTTTAGGCAAATCAAATGTTCAATACAAATTTCTTAAGCATAAAATATTTCATGAAAGCTTCATGATCCAGGAGGATGGTCATTATAAAAATTATCCTCGCCGAACCTTTTCAGGAGACGTTTATAATTTTGGATATTCCGATCATTTTCCAGTAGTCGTGTACTTTGCTAAAATGGTAAAAGAATAAAATGAGTTGGACTAGTTATTGATAACTTAAATTTTGTGTTAGAATCAAAAGAAGTATACCAACTGCATGCAGAACAGCATTATGCACTCGACAGAATCCAAAAGCTGGAAGGGGTAGTTTTTCTCACCGGCAAAGCGGGAACCGGAAAAAGTACTTTGTTGAATTTAATCAAAAGAACATTCCGGATTAACATGATTGTTCTCGCACCAACAGGAGTTGCCTCTGTGTTGGTGGGAGGCCAGACCATACATTCATTTTTTAAATTTCCTCCGGGATGGATCAGTCAAAAAGATTACAAACCCCTTTCTAAATCCATGGCAGAAAAAATTGATTTGATCGTAATTGATGAAATCAGCATGGTGCGCGCAGATATGTTGGATCACATGGATCAATTATTAAGGTTGTCCAAAAAGAAGGATAAACCATTTGGAGGAATTCCTATGCTGTGGGTAGGTGACTTGTATCAATTACCCCCAGTAGTCAGTTCACCTGAAGAAAAAGCATATTTCGAACACCATTATACTTCCCCATATTTTTTCTCTGCAAATGTCATGAAAGAGTTGGATTCCTTTGAATTGATTGAGCTAGAGCAAGTATTTCGTCAAAATGAGTTACATTTCATCCGGTTGTTAAACAGGATTCGGCTTAATGAATGCGATGAAGAGGATTTGGATGAAATAAATCAAAGGGCTCACGCAGACCCAACTGAAGATGGATTACCTGCCATTACCCTGACCAGCACCAATGCACAGGCTAATCAAATAAATCTTAAAGAGCTTAACAAACTTGACTCCTCGCCAAAAACTTATTCAGCAATAATGGAGGGATCCATTAATCCTTCACAATTTCCTGCCGAGCAGCATTTAATTTTAAAAGTGGGCGCACAAATAATGACTTTAAGAAATGATCCTGCAAAGAATTTTATCAACGGCAGTATTGGCATCCTTGAGGAACTTATGCCACAAAGCATTCGGGTTAAATTTCCAAATCAGGAAAATAGCGTAGAAATCCCAATGGCTACAAGGGAAATCGTACGTTATATCTATGAGGATCAAACCATTAAGGTAAATCCGGTGGGATCTTTCACGCAATTACCGGTAAAACTTGCCTGGGCGGTCACCATACATAAGAGTCAGGGAAAGACCTTTGACAAAGCCATTATTGATCTGGGAAGAGGAGCTTTTGAAAATGGGCAAACTTACGTAGCACTAAGCAGATGCCGCACACTGGATGGCGTTTATCTCACCCAAAAACTCCAATGGAAAGATGTTCGTACGGACGAAAGAGTAGCAGACTTTATACGGCATTGGCGTTGAATTCATTTGAAAAAAATCCATCATTTTATGGTTTGAATTTCGGGATAGTGTTTATACCTTGCAGAAAAATATCCCATCATGTCAAAACATCATAACCATCCCTCAAAAAGAGAAGAGAAAGCAGAAGAAAGAAAGATATTCAAGATAATCATTATTGTTGCGGCTGTTTTGATGGTACTTATGTACCTGATATACAGATCTGCAAATTCATAATTACCTTCCTTGAAATTAAATCTTGAATTAAAGGCGGAAAGTCCCAGAGAATGGTTAGAGGCCGTTTTAGCTGATTTTGATACCTTTCTTCAGGATCATGCAGATTGTGAGCGCAAGGCTTCTGCCATGGCGATGAGTCTTGTGGCAAAATATCCCGATCGGTTTGATATACACACTGATTTAATTGAAACGGCCATTGAAGAATTGGACCATTTCAGATTGGTTTACCAGCTCATGAGGAGCAGAAATGTTGGATTGGCACATCAGATAAAAGAGGACCCATATGTAAAGAAACTTATGGTCTATATGCATTCGGGCCGAGAAGAAAGGTTTTTAGATTACTTGCTCATTGGTTCTGTTTTGGAAACCAGAGGAGCCGAAAGATTCAGACTTATAGAAGAGAATTTAACTGATCCAGAGTATAAAAAATTTTACAAAATGCTTTGGACTTCTGAAGCAAAACATGGGCACATTTATGTAAAGCTGGCACTATGCTATTTTCCAGAATCCAAGGTGTATCCCAGATTGGAATGGTGGATGGAAAAAGAAGCTGAGGTGATAAATAGCCTTGATATTCGGGCTGCTTTACATTGATTTACAGCATACCGTAAATTTTACTTCTTGAATTGTTCCTGAATTATTTATTGCTTTTTGCCTTTTGCATTGGATTTGGAGCCCCACCACCAGAACCTCTTCGATTGCCTGTTCTTCCGGATTTAAAAATCTCAAATCTGGATGGTTCTGCAGACTTTAACCAATAGTTGTTACTTAAATTTATATCGGCTGTTTCCAAATAAGGATCCAATTCAATGGATTTTACTTTTTTATTTTTCAAAAAAGACTTTACCACCTGATCTTCATTTTTTCGCCAAATATATGCATGAATTCTCTCCACTTCACTGGTCCCATCTTCATAATTCCATTGAAGAATTATAGGCATTACCGTGCCACCTATATTAGAAAAATAAATTTCATAAACAAACTGATCCTGATACATACTGAATAAAGAGTCAGACAATAATTCTCCGCGATTCTTCACCTGGCGAGGCTGCCTCACTCCCGTAAACTCTTCTTTAGCAGGCGCATTATAATAATAATAAAAGTCCCTAAGCGTAGTATCCATATCTATTAGGAAATTTGTTCCACTTGCTTTATTCCTTATTTTAGTAATAGGCACAAAATTTTTTGGAATATTGAAAAATTCTGACTGTGTCCTGGAGTCCATTACACTTGTGGATTTGTTTAAGCTGCTGTCCGATACCAATTCCTTATTTGTGAATGCATATACTTTTACAGAATCTATAGAAATGTCTACAGGATCTATACCAAAAAACCAAGCCCGCCAAAACCAATCCAGATCTACGCCAGATGCATCCTCCATGGTTCTGAAGAAATCGGCTGGAGTCGGATGTTTTAATTTCCAACGCAGGGCATATTGTTTAAAGGCATAATCAAATAAGGTTCTTCCCATTATTGTTTCTCTCAGAATATTCAATGCCGTAGCTGTCTTATGATATGCATTTGAACCAAAATGTATCAGATTTTCACTGTTGGTCATTATGGGTTCCAATTGTTCTTTAGGCAGACTCATATAATCCACGATTTTATGAGCCGGTCCCCTTGGAGAAGGATAATTGTTGTCAAATTCTTCCTGGGTAAGATATTGTACAAAAGTATTGAGTCCTTCATCCATCCATGTCCACTGACGTTCGTCACTGTTGATGATCATGGGAAAGAAATTATGCCCGACTTCATGAATAACCACGCCTAACATCCCGTACTTTGTTCCTTCAGAATAGGTTCCATCTTTCTCCGTTCGCCCACCATTGAAACAAATCATTGGATATTCCATCCCGTTTGCCGCTTCTACACTTATGGCCACCGGATAGGGATAATCCACCGTATATTTTGAGTAAGTACGTATGGTATGGGCAACCACTTTTGTGGAAAATTTGCGATATAAGCCATATGCCTCTTTGGGATAGTAACTCATGCACATTATCGATTTGCCGGCCACGACAATCTTCATTGCATCCCAGATGAATTTTCTGGAAGAACCAAATGCAAAATCCCGGACATTCTTTGCTTTGTAATGCCATATCTTTCTTTCAAGCGATTTATTTTTTTCCGCATTCCGGGCTTCATCCAACAAAACGATTTCTACCGGTTCCGTCGAAGTCTCTGCGCGTTTCCACCTTGCAAATTGATTTGCGTTCAAGATTTTTCGGTAATTCTGACATTCCCCTGTTGCAGCAACAATATGGTCGGATGGAACATTAATTCTTACATCAAAATCTCCAAAAGCCAATGCAAACTCCGCTCTGCCGGTAAATTGCTTATTCTGCCATCCCTGAAAGTCTGAATAAACACACATGCGGGGATACCATTGTGCAATCGTAAACAAATGATTTCCGTCCTCTTCAAAATACTCCAACCCTCCTCTGCCTCCAAGCTTCATTCTGTCCGGTATTTTATAAGACCAACTGACAAAGAACTTTAATTTCTTTCCTGGCAATAGAGTTTTGTTGAGATTCACTCTCATCATGGTCTGGTTGATCTCATAAACCATGGGGTTCCCAGATTGGTCTTTTACCTGAAAAATGTGTACACCATGTCCAACCAACTGGTCAGCAGATCGTAAAGACTTCAAAGATTGTTCAGTAAATGGAGGAGAAAACTTGCCGCCATCTATATAGTTACTTTCAGCCTCCGGGCGATTTTCATTTTCATCGAGTTGTAACCAAACATAATCCAATGGATCCGGGGATTGATTATGGTAAACAATCCACTCTTCTCCTTTCATCACTAAATTCTCTTCATCCAGGAATGCATCGATGGAATAATCCGCCTTCATCTGCCAGTAGCGGGAACCAGGCGCTCCAGCTGCATTTCTAAAAGAGTTGGCATCCGGCAAAATGATTCCCAATTGTTCAAACTTATTCCCGTGATTGGATTTTGGGTTATTTTGAATATTTTGGCCATAAGAAATGAACAAAACCAATAAGGAAAAACAAAGGGACCAATAGCAACGGAGGGTTATATTTCTTTTCATTAACTATCTTTGACTGTCAAAATTACAAAAATCTACGAATTGGTTCGTAGTATATATAAAATTTTACCCATGTCTGCCCTTTTGCAAGCCATTTTGGTCCTTATTCATCCTTTTTATGTCAGTGTTACCAAAATTAATCATAATGAGGTTTCCAGGCATTTGGAGATCAGTTGCAAGATCTTTACGGATGATCTTGAGAAAGCCTTAAAAAAGGATTCTGAACAAAAACCCGATTTGAAAAATCAAGCAAGTCTGGATCTTAATGACAAACTCATTCAGGAATACCTAATCAACAAACTTAAGATTACCATTCAACAAAAAAATATTGAATTGGAATATCTGGGATTTGAAAATGAAGAAGAAGCAACTATAATTTATTTTGAATCCAAACAAATTATTCCAACGCCGCTGGAAATAAATGTGGTTAATAATTTGCTTACAGAAATAATTCCAGATCAATTAAATATTGTTCATTATTATCAAGGGAATTTTCATAAAACATATCAATTATCCAGAAAAGAAAACACAATAAATTGGAAGCTGCCTTAAATAGGTTCCTTTCCTATTCCATTTTATCCGTTTGGGTTAACGGATTTTCTTGCCATCTATATAAACGGACAATACTTTTGTAAGCGGTACTTCCAGATCTGGGCATTGGAGAAGATTTTTGTCTAAAACAATAAAATCAGCTTTTTTTCCGGGGACTAAGTTACCTTTTAGGTTTTCCTCAAAGGAGGCATAAGCATTCCAAATGGTGTAAGATTTCAAAGCTTCGGTGCGCGTCATCTTCTCTTCTGGAAAAAACTCCATTCCGTTATCCAGTCTTTTACGGGTTATGGCGGCATAAATGCACTCAAAAGGATTAATCTTTTCTACTGGGGCATCTGTGCCATTCGCAAAGTGAACGCCTGCATCCAGTAGAGACCTCCAAATATAAGAACTGGATTTAGCTCTTTCCTGCCCAAGACGTTTGACCACAAAAGGCGCATCACTTGTACAATGTATGGCTTGCATGGATGCAATAACACCAAGCGCATTAAACCTTGGAATATCCTCTCTGTGTAAATGTTGTGCGTGCTCGATCCGCCATCTGTTTTCCGGACCTATTCCGGCTTTTTCATAAATATTCAAGACTTCATGATTGCCTTTGTCTCCTATGGCGTGCATACAAACCTGAAGACCCAGGGACTTGGCTTTATTGGCAAGTTTTGCAAGCATTTCAACAGGAACCAATGTCTGCCCTTTTACACCGGGGTTGTCTGCATAGTCTTCCTGAAGCCAGGCACCATAAGAGCCTAATGCCCCATCCACATAGGCTTTAATGGAAGCTACACGAAACATGTCCGGATTGTAACTATGTAATGGCAGAGAATCCATTTTTTTAATAGCAGATTCAGGATTTTCATAAAACATGACATTTAATCTAATGGGAATTTCTCCCTTCTCAGAAAGACTGTGTAACAAATTGATTTGCTTCAGACTACTTCCGGCATCCTGAAAACTGGTAATGCCATATTCCAGAGATTTTTCAACCGCCATTTTTACCTGTTTCTTCACTAATTGATACACTTCCTGGGGCGAACTTTTTTGTTCATATTCATCCAGCCCCCTTTCTATTAACCCCATGGCATTTTCCTCAAAAACACCGGTGAGTTTGCCTTGTTTATCCTTCACAATTCTTCCGCCAACCGGAGAAGTAGTTTCTTGATTTATTCCGGCCAATTCCATTGCCTTTCCATTGGCAATAAGCGCATGACCACTTGCATGATAAAGTACCACAGGATGCGCAGGACTGGCTGCAGAAAGCAAATCATGGTATGGGTAGCCATTAAATTTTAAATCTGAAGAAGCCTTCCATTTGTCCTGATGCCAGCCACGGCCTTCAATCCAGGCGCCAATGGGCAATTGCTTGGTTTTAACCGCAACCTTAAGAACAATTTCCTCCCAAGAACGAGTTTCTTGTAAATCTATGTTAATCATGCTTTTCCCAAGTGCCAAAAAATGCGCGTGGCCTTCATTTAATCCCGGCATGACAAATTTTCCTTCCAGGTCAATCGTTTTTGTATTTTCGGATTTCAACATCATCATCTCCTTATCCGTACCTATGGCAAGGACTTTATCCTTTCCTATGGCCATGGCTGAAAAGACATGATCAAGACTGTCCGCAGTATAAATTGCGCCATTTAGCAGGATGAGATCTGCATTTTCCTTTACTTTGCATGCGCTAAAAGAAATTAATAAAGCAAATAGCAATAGACCGAGTTGTTTTTTCATAATATGAGTGAAAGTACAAATTTAAAATCGTTTCCTGAGATCGTTAATATCTATGAGCACCATTCCGGCTTGGTAAATTGGGATAAGAATCCGGCTGATTTATATGCTCCCGTTGGTTACATCATGCATCAGGAAGGAAAGAAATTAAGACCCGCAGCTTTGCTGATGATATTTAATTTATGGAAAGAAGATTTAAGCGTGGCACTTAACGCTGCTTATGGACTTGAATTATTCCATAACTTTACTTTGGTACATGATGATATCATGGATGACTCCACGATACGCAGAGGGAAAGAAACAGTTTATAGAAAATTTGGTGTCAACCAAGCCATACTTTCAGGTGATGCAATGCTGATTGAATCGTGCCGATTGGTTTCAAAATCACAAGAAAAAATGGGGGTGACCGGTGTATTGGATTTGTTTTTAAAAACCGCCATGGATGTTTGTGAAGGACAAAGTCTGGACATGAGTTTTGAGCAATTGGAGGAGGTGGGACTAGATGAATATTTAAATATGATCCGATTGAAAACTTCTGTTTTACTTGGATGTGCTTTTCAAATGGGGGCAAAGTTGGCGCATCAAAGTGAGGAAGTCTCCGAAAAACTATATGAACTTGGCACAACCCTCGGCATAGGGTTCCAAATTCATGATGATTGGTTGGATTTTTATGGAGATCTACAACTTACCGGAAAAGTAAAAGGTGGGGACATTCTGAAGAAAAAAAAGTCCGCTCTGATACTTGCTGCATTGGAAGCTACGGAGGAAGATCAAAAAAAAGTTTTACTCGATGCATATCACGAAGACCATCCTGACAAATTAGAAACTATTGAATTCCGGTTTTCACAACTTGGCATCAAAGAAAAAGTGAATGAAATGTATCTGGCCTATAAAAAAAAATGTTTTGACATGATTGAAAACCTTCCGTTGAATGAGGCGCAAAAATCCAGATTAATTGAATTTGTTATCCTGGTATTGGAACGCAGAAACTAAGCCTAAACGTCCATTACGATCATTTGTTATTCTCACAAAAATCAGAAAATATGCAGTATATAAAATTTTTAATATTTCTTGTTGTTGTTCTATGCTCATGTACCTCTAAGAACAGATTTGATCCCAGTCAAAACAATGCACAGAATTCAGCTCAAAACGAAAAACCTGCAAATCCTCAAGGAAATATTACGGATGTGGAAAGTGATGCCATACCCTATTTCCAAGGTTTTGGTGAAGTGCCAAAATGGAGTGTTAAAATAGGCAACATTCAGAATAATATTTTTGAAGTTCAGTTGAAACTGGAAGATGAAAACGACACATACATCGGACTGATGCAAAAAATGGAAAGCGAAAATCCTTCCATGCCCGGAGAGTTCTTTGTAGGACAATTAGATAACCAGGGTGTTAAAATTGATGCTCAATTTTTTTTAGAAAGAGCGGCATGTTCAGACAGTAAGAAAGTGGAACACAACGGCAGAATTACTTTACTTAAAAATGGAAAAGAGCACTATGGTTGTGGAAATTTTGTGCGATAAATTGGCTATAGTTCAAATGTAGGTCTCAATCCTGTTGACCCGTCTCCGCCATAGAAATCGTTGATAATTTGTACCACTTGTTCCGGTGCATCTACCAAAGGCAGATAATTAATATCCCCTGATGAGATGTAACCAAACTCCTTGTCCATAACTTCAGTTATCCAGGCTTTCATTGGTCTCCAAAACTCTGTACCAACCAAAATAATTGGAACTTTATTGATCTTTCCGGTCTGGGTCAGGGTAAGGACTTCAAACAATTCATCCATGGTTCCAAAACCACCCGGCAGGGCAATGAACGCCTGAGAATATTTTACAAACATCACTTTTCTTACAAAAAAATACCTGTGGTGCAAATTCTTGTCCTTGTCAATGTATTGATTAGTGAACTGTTCAAAAGGTAAAGATATATTCAAGCCTACCGATATTCCATTCTTCTCGGAAGCTCCCCTGTTGGCTGCTTCCATGATGCCAGGACCTCCACCTGTAATCACGCCAAAACCCTCTTCTGTAAGTCGATTAGCTATACTTCTTGCCAATTCGTAATGCTTATGTCCGGGAACTACTCTGGCTGATCCAAAAATAGAAACACACGGGCCTAACCGTTGCATGGTTTCAAATCCATCCACGAGTTCAGCCAATACTTTGAACATAGTCCAACTGTTTTCCGCTTTCAGTTGACTCCATTGTTTCATTGATTTCATAGCAACATATTTACAAAGAAAAGCCTGTCTTGTAGAAAGACAGGCCGGTATTTTATCTGAATGAAATTAAATTTCCGATTTATAAGCAGTAAACTCCTTACGAATAAAATCGTTTAACTCCTGAACTGAATCAAATTGCTCAAACAATTCCTTAAACTTATTGTGTCTTTGACTGGCCGGAATCACAAAATCAAGTACTTCTTTTCTGCTTATTTTTTGCTTGCTTAAGATAATCAACCTTTCTACCACGTTCCTCAGCTCACGAATATTTCCAGTCCAATTATATTTTTGCAATTCCTCAATGGCAGAATCTTCAATTCTTTTCGGTGGCATGCCATACTCATGACAAATGTGTTCCATAAAATGTTCCGTAAGAATTGGAATGTCTTCCACCCGTTCATTTAATGAAGGTACTTCTATGATGATTACCGCCAATCTATGGTAAAGATCCTCTCTAAATTTCCCTCTTGCAATTTCTTCTCGCAGGTCCTTATTTGTTGCTGCAATTACTCTCACATCGACAGAAATTTCCTTGTCGCCACCAACACGGGTAATTTTATTCTCTTGCAAGGCCCTAAGTACTTTGGCTTGTGCAGAAAGACTCATGTCCCCTATTTCATCCAGGAATAAAGTTCCTCCATTGGCTAATTCAAATTTTCCCAAACGCTGCTTAATGGCTGAAGTAAAAGAACCTTTTTCGTGGCCAAACAATTCTGATTCAATTAACTCTGAAGGAATTGCCGCACAATTCACTTCGACAATATTTCCCTTTGAACGATTACTTTTTTCGTGAATCCATCTGGCAACCAATTCTTTACCCGTACCATTTTGCCCTGTGATCAAAACTCTTGCATCTGTCGGTGCTACCAACTCTATGGTATCCCTAACCTTCATGATGGATTTAGATTCTCCTACAATCTCCTGTGTTTTAAATTTAGAAACCTTTTTTTGAAGAGATTTCTTTTCACTGATCAGGGAGGATTTGTCAATCGCATTTCTTAGGGTAATCAAAAGTCGATTAAGATCCGGAGGTTTGGATATAAAGTCATATGCTCCTCTTTTAACTGCTTCCACCGCAGTATCGATGGTTGCATGGCCACTTATCATCACAATCGGCGTGTCTGTTGCCAATTGTTGGATTTTATCCAGGGCTTCCATACCGTCCATTTTTGGCATTTTTATGTCCAAAATGATGGCATCGTATTCGTTTTGTTTGAGTTTTACCAGACAATCCAAACCATCAACGGCCTCGTCTACCTGGTATTTCTCTAACTCTAAAATATCCCTGAGCACCCTGCGGATACTCTGTTCATCATCAACAATTAATATTCTCGCCATTTGAATATATTCTTAAAATGGTTTAACTAGGGTCAAAGATAAAAATTTGACTAATACGTTGTTACAAATTATAAAAATATTTTATGTGTATTGTAAAAAACGTATGCTTAACCAGGCCATTAAACCTGCTCCGGCTGTAATGGCGTGCTCATCCACCTTGAATTCCGAGGTATGCACATTAGAAGAGCGTCCGGTTCCCAATCGGTAAAAACAAGCCGGAATTTGCTGACTATAATAGGCAAAATCTTCTGAAGTCAGTCGAGGAGGAACATGCATAATATTCTCATTTCCAATATAATCTGCAGCGTACTTAACCCATTGGCCCGAAGCTTCAACCTGGTTAATCAAACACGGATAACCTTTCTCTATGTTCAAAACAAAATCAGCACCAAATGCAGCACACTGTGCTCTTAATAAATTCTCTATTCTCTCCCAAAGATGTTTTCTCAATTCTTCATCCATACAGCGGAGTGTACCTTCCAAGCGAATTTCATCCGGAATGATGTTTGTCGCACCACCAAGGGTATTTACCTTGCCAAAACTCAGTACTGCGGGAGCAAACGGTGCTTTTTCCTTACTGATTAAGGATTGGGAAGCTATTAGAAAATGGGATGCCACCTGGATCGGATCAATACATAAATGAGGCATCGCTGCGTGTCCACCCTTTCCGGTTATGGTAATGTAAATCTCATCGCAGGAGGCCATTGAATTTCCTGGACATATTCCGGCAGTTCCGGCCTCCATATTGGGTTGAACATGTTGACCTAAGATGAGATCAGGCTTTGGATTTGTCAAAACCCCTTCTTCTATCAAAAAAGAGGCCCCACCCGGCAATTTCTCTTCACCAGGTTGGAAAATAAATTTTACAATTCCACCCCATGAGGATTTGGTATGATTTAAAATATAAATGGCCCCGAGCAAACAACTCATGTGTATGTCGTGTCCGCAGGCATGCATTATACCTTCGTGTACAGAGGAAAACGGAAGGTCGGTTTTTTCTGTGATGGGTAAGGCATCCATATCGGCACGGATAGCAATCACTTTGTCCGATGAGAGCCCACCAGTAATTTGTCCTACTATGCCTGTTTTAGCCCAACCAGTTGTGTATTCCACCCCCCAGTCTGTAAGGATTTGACCAATTAAAGCAGAAGTTCTGTGTTCTTGGAAAGACAACTCAGGATGTTTATGTAGATCTCTTCTGATGTTGATGATTTCAGGACCAATACGCTCTGCTAATGATTTTATATAATCTGATGTAATTTCCATGGGTTCAGGCATCTAATTTATTGATATTTTTAAGACAAACATCCAAATCCATCCAAACAGAGTAATATAAAGCATAATAAGTGGTAATTTGATGAGAAAGATCCAATGTTTCTGCACTTTGGGTGACTGCAGTTGGGGCAAGTATTCCTTTTTTGATCACGGGTATTTTTAATTCCTGAGCCAATTCCGGTGAATATCCAACCCATGATTTTGAACCAATCAAACATGCCCAAATATTTTGTAAAAACCTATACTTATTGGATTGTAAAAAAATAAAAATCCAACCAAACATTAGTAAACCCAAGGAAAAGCAAATATCAAAAACTCTTTTTTGTCTGCGTGTCACTTTTTGATTCAAAGGGTATTGCAAATCTAAAGTATACAATTCCGCCGGACTATTTTTAGAAGGACTACCAATCAAACCTGTTCCACTTTCTGTCAACATCTTCACCTCAATTTGTTCCGGAAGTCCGGACATGATGTGCATTACATTTTTTAAAGAAGAAACGGAAGGACAAAAAATCAATTCATTCACTTTTAATTCCTTTACTAATTTTTTCCAGTAGTCGTTGTTGGCATTGAGCTGTTCGGATTGCACTCTACTCACAATTAAATAATCCAGCCTGGAGACTTTCAGTATATCATTAGCCTTTATCATTTCTTCTGGCTCACCTACTATGACAATGTTTTTTCTCTGGTGACTTCCGATTCCCCAAAAATTCAAGGCCAGCTTGTTTAAAATCATTCTGCTGAGTATTGCATACAACAGCACGAATGCAAAAGAAAACAATAAGATCATTCTGGAAGAGCGCAAAGTTTCCGGCAACAAGGAGTAAATCACTAAATTCAATCCAAAACCTGTTATTACACTAAGCAGCAGATCTTTTGATTTAAATCGCTTTTCATAAACTCCTGAAAGAAAAAAAGAGATCAGCCAGATACTTGTAAATATTGCTGCATTGGTCCAGAAAGCAAGAGAAGAAAAATAATAGGTATTCTTAAAATAAATCAGTGACCATACTTTTTTGATGAGAAAAATCCCACTTAACATCACCAATGCATCGAAGATCGGCATACTTAGCGTAAGCAACAAATTGCGCATCCACGACAATATACCCTTCAATAAAATTCCACAACGGATAAAAAATAAAAAACCATTCAGTCCATCACTTTTGAAATATTTTTTTGAAAAAATCAACATGGCCTGATAAAAGCTGTGGTAATAATTCAGGTTTGATTTTTTGGTGCTTTCCCCTTTGTAGTGAATTATGGATGTATCCGCCAGATAATAATTTTGGTAACCTGCAAGAATGATTCGATGGGACAGATCAATGTCTTCACCATACATAAAAAAAGCTTCGTCAAATCCTCCGATTTGATTCAGTATGGATTTTCGGGTAAAGAAAAAAGCGCCGGTTAGAATATCTACGCGATGATCAGATGCATAATCCAATTGCCCCATGTAATAGCCATTGAAGAATTTTGATTTTGGGAACAACTGGTTCAATCCCGTCACTTTACAAAAGGAAACCCAGGTGGTAGGAAAACCTCTTTTGGATTCCGGTAGAATTTTACCGCTTCCATCGATCATTTTTACGCCAAGTGCTCCTGCATCCGGATGCTCATCCATAAACTTGCAACATTTTTGAAAGCAATCCTCTGAAACCACAGTGTCGGGATTCAGAAAAAGTATGTACTCTCCTTTCGCTTCCGCTAGAGCTAAATTATTGGCTTTAGAAAAACCCAAATTAACTGAAGATTCGATCAATTTAACCTGAGGAAAAAGACTCTTCACCATGATGCAGGAGTCGTCCACTGAAGAGTTGTCTACCACAATAATTTCACCTTGAATTCTCTGCAGGGCCACCAAAACCGAGCTCAGAGCATGTTCCAGAAAATGCCTCACATTGTAATTGACAATTATAATGGACAGTTTCAAACTGTGGAATTGTCTTTTATAAAATATGGCGTTCTTGCGGCTATGGATCTGCTTAAAGTAAATTCATCCGCATACTCCAATTCAGAGCCAAAGGAAATCCCTCTGGCGATCAGACTGATTTTGGTTTGATCTGTATTTACTTGTTTGGTGATGTAATAAACCGTTGTGTCACCTTCAATACTTGGGCGTATGGCCATTATAATTTCCTTTGGCTGTTTTTCCTGAATTCTTTTCAGCAAATCATGGATGTTCAGTTTATCCGGCCCTATTCCTTCAATAGGTGAGATCAATCCCCCCAAAACATGATACAAGCCTTTGTATTGCTGAGTTTCTTCAATAGCCATTAGATCCCTTATGGATTCTATAACGCAAATGGTGGTCTGGTCTCGTACAGGATTCGAGCAAATTTCACAAATTTCTTTATCGGAATACGAAAAGCAAACCTTACATACTTGCATCTGATCCAGCATATCGGTTATGGCGGAAGCTAATCTGTGGCCTTTCGCAGAATCCTGCTGGGCCAAAAAAATAGCCAACCTGAGTGCTGTCTTTTTCCCTACTCCGGGAAGCATGCTTAAGGCCTCCACGGCATCCTGCATTAGCTTGGATGTATATTTCATACGCCTAAAATTAAGAGTTTTCTTAATATGTAAAGGTACAATTCTATACATTTTATCACTAAAGTGTCCGTGTGCGGTTAAAATGATTAAAATCCATTAATTTTGTCACTGATTATATATCGAACTAAACATTTAAACGGAGGAATATGGCTGATATCATCAGAATGCCCAGATTGAGTGACACGATGCAAACAGGGTTTATAAGAACATGGCATAAAAAAGTTGGTGACTCCGTCAAACCAGGCGATGTAATGGCAGAAGTGGAGACCGACAAGGCAACCATGGATCTGGAAGCCTTTCAGGAGGGCGTAATTTTGCATATTGCTGTTCCAGAAGGGAATGTAGATGTAGATGGTATTATCGCTATCATTGGAAAACCGGGTGAAGATTTTAGCAGTCTGCTCAGTGGTTCAGCTAAAGAAACCGCGGCTGCTCCGGTTGTTGAAAGTGTTGCTGCTCAGCCATCCAGTGTTTCCATACCCGTTGCAGCGGCTGGTTCTGCAGAACCCCAAAGAATTAAAGCATCTCCTTTGGCAAAATCCATTGCAAAAGAAAGCGGAGTCGATTTAACTACTGTGAAAGGCACCGGGGAAAATGGCAGAATAGTTAAAAAAGACATTGAGAGTACTATCTCAGCGCCTGTAAAAAGCAAACCTGCTGTGAGCCCTTCTATTGCTTATGAATCAAAAGGAGATCGAGAAGTGCTCGTCAGTCAAATGCGTAAAACGATTGCCACCAGATTGGCAGAAAGTAAATTTTCCGCACCGCACTTCTATCTCAAAACCGAGATCGATATGGATCAATGTGTAGTCGCCAGAAATCAAATTAACAAAATGGCTACTGCTAAAATTTCTTTCAATGATTTTATCATCAAAGCTGTAGCTGCTGCAATAAGATTAAATCCCGGGGTGAATGTTTCCTGGTATGGCGATAAGATGGTCTTCCATAACGACATTCACATTGGTGTAGCTGTGGCTATAGAAGACGGACTTGTGGTTCCTGTAATCAGAAACACAGATCAAAAAAGTCTCAGTCAAATAAATGCGGAAGTGGCCGACAAAGCAGTCCGAGCCAAAGAAAGAAAGCTGGGACTTGACGAAATGCAGGGAAATACCTTTACCATTTCCAATTTAGGGATGTATGATATAGAGGATTTCACGGCCATAATCAATCCGCCAGATGCTTGTATACTTGCTGTTGGGTCTATTGCTAAAAAGCCTGCCGTTAAGGATGACCAGATCGTAATTTCACACCGAATGAAGGTTTGTCTTTCCTGTGATCATCGTGCAGTAGATGGTGCAACCGGCGCAAAGTTCCTTCAAAGTCTTAAGGCGTTTTTGGAGCAACCGGTGAACATGATTCTCTAAATTTTACAGAAACATAAGGCGGTTTACGTTTGCTGAGTGTATTGATCAGGGCACTAAAAACTGCACCGATCTTCCCTTGTATTGAGCCAGGTATATACCACTGTTGAGATGCATGTCGTAGGTATTTAAGCCTTTAGTTGGAAGCTTTGTGGCCAAAAGTTTACCATTCATATCCAAAATGCTAAGCGGACTCCCCTTTTCGTTTAATATTTCTACCATTAGTTTTTGCTGAAAGAAACTAATCTTAAAGTCAACTGATTTTTCTGTATTGGTAGGAAGGTCGATTCCGGTAATATTACAATTATTATTCAATACCCATTGATACGCTGTGGTAAGAATCTGATTTCGCCTTGGAAAATCTATTGTGTGACCGATCCCGGACATTAAAGTATCCTCCACACAAGCCGAGGTCTTAGCAAATGTCTGCAGGGCCGGATAATATCTGGTTTGGGGTATGTCCTGGGCCCCGTGAATGATGTAAATATTTTTAGAATGGGCATTTACAGCCAGGTTTTTAATTTCTGAATCCCCATTGATGGCCGCTCCAATGGGTATGAGTCCTTTGAATTTTTCAGGATGGGTAAGACCATAAGTATACGTCGTTAATCCTCCCCAGGAAAATCCCATTCCTACCAATAAGTCTTTTCGGTAAGGATACCAGGTACTCACTGAATCAAGTAATGCGGTGGTGAAGGAGGTATCTTCGTCATCGTTTATTCTGCCATCTGGTCCACCATCCGGGCAAATCAGCAAAACATTATTGATTTCCGCGAATGCGACCAATGTGTCCCGCCAAGATTCACCGTTCCATCTGGCAGTATTCAATGGATGGAAGGCCAACACCGCATTTCCTCCGGATTTAAAGCCCGAAGCTAGGTAGAGCGAATACTTCTGAGGGGCAGCTCCATGCAAAGAAAAACTTCCATCTATTTTTTGTTGGGCATTCAGACCTGATGACCAAAAAAAGCCACACAAAGCCAAAAACCAAAGTTTTAAGGTGCAATGGGTAAATCCCGAGTATTTGAATGTTTTACTTTTCATTAAAAAAATCATCGTATGGATTTTTGTTTTCCAGTTCCTCTCGTTCCGGTCGTGGACTGTCCAATACGAGCGGTTTATCCCCGCTAACCAAAACTTCTTTTTCTTTCCCAAGAATTTTAGAAACGCCCTCGGTTTCCCACTTCTCCAGCATTTTGAGGCCCTCTTCTTCAAAAACCCCATTTTGCAAATCCACGGAAGACATAAAGTTTTCAGACAATTCCATAAACTGCTCCATCTCTCCTACTTTCATGCTTACATCGTCTGCCATGGCTTCTAATGCTTCATCAAACAGGGCTCTTTGGTCTTTATCCCCGGTGATGACACTCATCGCTGAACGCATGGCGGAATGGCTGGCATGTATGGCAATTCTTTCCTGTTCTTTCAGTTTCACCTGGTCAGAAATGTCTTCTGCCATGATTTCAGAAGTCTCATACATTCTGTTTAAGACCTTGTACAGGATTTCCATTTTTCTATACAGATCGTCCAGTTTTATGTTGGACTCCTTGAGTCTTCCGGCCTGACGCGTTTTCAAAACCATGACAGATTCCTGATTGGTTTTTTGGGCCTGGGCAGCCTGATCGAGGCTGGAATTGATTTGCTTTTTGTTGTTGTAGATTTGTTCTTTGAGGATATGCATCTGGGATCGCAGCTTGGTGATCTGCATATTCATTTTACCCAAATTGTCCCTTAAGTCTTCAACGTAAGATTTTAAGATTCCGATCGGATCAATTTTTACAAAAATGCTGGTGATCCAGCGCATGGCACTTTTGTACATATACCAGGTCAGATTTCTGGTCTTCGGATCCAAAACCATATAGATAATTGCGCCCAACACCAAAAGCATTCCGGACAGATAAAGCAAATTTGAAGTAAGGCTGATGAGTAAAGGCAAGAACTGATACAGGAGATAACCTCCCCCTATGATAAGTCCGCCCAAAACCAACCCACCGGTGACGCCTTCAGGCCTGTTCCAGAAATTCTTCCTTGGAGTATTTAAGTTCATATATTCTTGGCACTTTGTTAAAGATGATTAGACATTTCAGCGACCGTTTTACTTCAGATATTTTTCCATTTTCTGAATATCCGTTCTGATTTCTTCTACTATATTTTGATAGCTAGCTTTGAAATTGGCTTTGTTTGCCTCTACTTTCCGACTTACGCTGCCAAGCTCATCCTGCAAATTAGTTAATCTGGTTTTATCTGCCTCCAACTTCGCTTTCAACTCTTCAATTTGTTGGGTGATTTTTTGTACCTGATCCTGAAGTTGGGTTTCTTCAGATTTTTTGGAAGCCAGTTGCTGATTGAGGTAATTGTTGGCAGATTGATTGAAATTGGTTTCTTCTACCTCCAGAAGCGAAAGGTATTTATTCGCCGAACTGATCAGACTTTCGTGACTTACATTCATGGATTGTGCCGCGGCATAAGCAGTTTTATACTGCGTCGCTTCATCCATGGTGTGTAATTTTGCGATCGATTGAACCGCCTTGCGGTATTCAAAATAATCAAAACCCGGTAAATTGTTTTTCTCCAGAACACCGGCAAGAATCTCTAAAAACTTCTCATTCGGCTGACCGGAAACCTCAGAAGTAGAAGGATTGTCTTTGGTTTGAGTTGCGGTAGTTTCTGGATTTGAATTTTCAGGTTGTGTCGCAGAGGCATTCTCGTCCGGAACAATAAAAATGGATTTGATTTTGTCTAAAATGGGCATAAATACGAATCAATCATAAATTTTAGCAGAAGGTACAAATTTGCGTTGAAAAAATGAATTCTGTGCGTCCGGCTTCAAAATAAATGATTATAGCCAAACAAAATTAAGAATTGGAGATCCATACAAGTCGTAGTGGGCATTTTCCTTTAGCGCCCACCGGAAGAACCCATACCGCCGCCATCGCCATCGCCTTGCTTCAGATCGTCATTCAGAGCACCTTTTTTCTTTTTTTTCTGAGGGGCTCCAAACTCCATTTTTCCAAACCTGTATTCCACACTAGCTCTTACCCCCCAGCCTTCTATTCGATTTTTTGAAGAGAAGCTAAACTCAGGAGATTGAAAGCTGGAATTGATGTTCATCCAAGGATGAAAAACATTGTCCAGACCAAAACTGACGGCGCCCTTCTTTTTCCAAAGTTCTTTTCGTGCACCAATATTGTAGACAAACCATGTAGCTTGCTTCCCTTGTGTGGTCAACTTTGGCGAATTGTAAAAACCAAAAACGGTAATGCCCCAGGTTGGTGTAATGTTTATATTTCCAAAAATATTCATGTTGAAGTTTACCGCATCATTCCGTACATCTGCAAATCGTTCACTTGAAATTTTTTGATAAAAAATATTTACGGTTGAATTCAAAATTATTTTTCCGAGTTTCATCACCCCACCATTGATGCTCATTCCACTGGAATAACCGGTAGAAAGGTTGTTGTAAGTTGCATTGGTGACCCCTAAAGAATCTACGAAACGATAATTGTCGATTAAATCTGTTGTTGTCTTATGATAGACATTGATGTTAATGCTGTTGAAATTCTTGGAATAACCCCAGGATGCTTCATAGGAATCCGTTAACTCAGGAGACAATTCAGGATTACCGTAAGAAATATTTGTTGGGTCATTAAAGTTAACATAAGGATTCAGGAAGAACATTCCAGGTCTTTGAATCCGACGCGAATAAGAAATTTTGGCTGTTGAAAATTTTGATAAATTATAGGATATCAGACCGGATGGAATCCAACTTGCGTAATTGTTGTTAAAGCCAGTTTCCCCTATTTCATGACCATCAATAAATGTATGTTCATACCTCAAACCTGCACGGCCAGTAATGTCTTTGGTAATTGGAAATGTTAATTGTCCATATCCTGCAGCTACATCCTGTGTGTAGTCAAAGTAATTGTTTCTCCTGGAATCTCTGATGAGTTGGTTGCTGGCAAAACTTAAAGTATCGTAATAAATATCGCTGGTAACATCTCTTAAAATCGTCTTTACTCCTGTCTCCAAATTAATTTTCTTGGTGATGGGATGAATGTAATCCATCGCAAAAATCAGCTCCTTATTGTCGCTGTTGTTTGGGCCAACTTCTCTGAAATTTAACAAGTCAAACTGATTGAACTGATCCGTTTCATAGTCACTTTGTCTGCTGCTGATGGAATATTGCGCAGAAGCTGTGAATTCGCGATCAGAATCTTTGTCAAATGTTTTTTTGTAATCCAAATTGATGTCGCTTCCGATGGTCTGGTTGTACACTTCACTGACTCTTCGGAAACCAAATGGCAAAACTTCACTTTCTGCACCTTGAAAAGTGCTGAGGTCATTGTCGTTAGAAAATAAATTCAAAGGTACCCGAAGCGATAGCGTAAGATTATTTTTTTCATTGATGTCGTAATCCATTCCACCCTGCAGAAAAAATCCTCCTCCGAGGTTGGAAGAATTTCCTTCTTGTTTCAAAAACAAAGTATCCGCAGCAAAAATATTTTCCCTTGTGTTTAATGTCGTTCCCCTACCTCGCCATAAGTGTCCGCCAAAATTTCCATTGAAACCAATCTTCCCGGTTCGGATGGAAAGATTAGAACCAAGGAAACTACTTCTGGATCCTGCACTTGCGTTGAATCCTCCGGATACACCCTGGATTTTTTTAGATTTGGTAACTATGTTGATGATACCGGCAGTTCCTTCTGCATCGTATTTGGCACCTGGTTGTGTGATCACTTCTACTTTTTGAATGACATCCGCTGGAATCATTTTCAAAGCATCCTTTACAGAAGATGCCATGATCGAAGAAGGTTTTCCGTTGATCAGAATGGTGATGTTGGAAGATCCTCTAAGCGACACGTTACCTTCCAAATCTACAGTAAGCAAAGGCGTTTTACGCAGTACATCTGCTGCATTGCCTCCTCGTGAAGTGATGTCACGCTCTGCATTATACACTAATCTGTCAATTTTATTTTCCACCAACTCCTTTTGGCCTGTTACCGTCACTTCTTCCAATTGGGTTGTACTGGGTTGCAAAAGAATTTTACCAAGATTGTGCTCGGTTAAATCCTTATTAATTTTATACACGCCAACCGTGCGAGCGTGGTAACCGAGAAATGAAATAACCAATTCATACTTGGCATTCTTCAATTCCTTGAATTTAAAAATCCCGTCTTCTTCTGTCAAGACACCATCGACCTCTTTGTGTTCCAGTGCTTCTCGCAAGATCACATTGGCATATCCAACAGGTTGTTTAGTCACTGAATCTAAAATGACCCCACTGATTTTACCCACACCAGGTATGGCTTTTGCGGCCATTGGATTGCCAAATTGTGCGGAAAGTAAAAAATGAGAAAAGAAAAAAACAGATGCCAAAAAAGGCTTAAAAATATGCATACAACTGGATTAAGATACAGAACAACAGCAAACCTAAGGACTTGGTTCGTCTAAGTTTAAAGATATCGACCAAACATAAAAAACCTCAGACAAAACAACTTTGGCTGAGGTTTTTAAAATTTATTAATTCAATATTACTTCACCGGAAATGGCGGTGGAGCAGGTTCTTTGAATTGTTTGTTTTTCATTTGATCCATGATGTAGCGGATGGCTTCATTGAGTTGCTGGTCTTCACCCATAAACTCCTTTGCAGGATCGTTGTCGACTACAATGTCCGGATCTACTCCATGCCCTTCGATCTCCCAACGCTTTCCTTCCACATCGTATCTTGAGAATTCCGGCCTGTTCAAAATTCCTCCGTCTACGATCGGAAGCGTTCCTCTAATGCCTACTACACCACCCCATGAACGTTTTCCAATCACAGGTCCAAGTTTAGATTTCTGAAATCTGTAGGCAAAAATATCTCCGTCACTTGCAGAATATTCATCTATCAAAGCCACTTTAGGGCCTATGACCTGATCCGCAGGTTCGAAGACCGGAGCTGCATTTCTTGCTTTAGTTACTTGAACCGGTTCACGTTTTAATCTCTCGATGATCATAGGAGAAACATTCCCTCCTCCATTGCCACGGTCATCTATAATCAAACCCTCCTTATACAACTGAGCGTAAAAATATTTAGCAAATTCGTTCAAACCTTCAGGTCCCATATTCGGGATATGCAGGTAGCCTACTCTGCCGCCGGTGGCTTTGTTTACTTTTTCGATGTTGTTTTGTACCCAGGTGTAGTAAATTAATTTCTGTTCATCCGCAATTGGTATTACAGTTACCTCTCGGGCACCAGTTTCAGAAGCTGCAGAATTTAATTTCAAAGTGATTTGTTTATTTGCTTTACCAATCAGCATAGAATAAATGTTGCTTACATTTTTGGTAGAAACGCCATTCACGGCAAGGATATAATCACCCTCTTTTGCATCTACGCCAATTTCTGTAAGTGGTGCACGAACATTCTTATCCCAATTCTGGCTTTTGTAAATTTTATCTATTCGGAAATAACCTGATTTATCTTTTGAAAGTGTTCCACCAAGTAAGCCCATCGGAATGCGATCTGCTTTTACATAATCACCACCACCTACATAAGCATGACCACAATTTAATTCACCGATCAGTTCGCCTATGATGTAGGTAAGATCAATACGCGTATTTACATAAGGTAGCAATTCAGCATACTGGTCTCTTAATTTCTCCCAATTCACGCCATGCATTCCCGGATCATAGAAGAAATCTCTCATTTGTCGCCAGCATTCAAAATAAATTTGTTTGAATTCTGCCTTGCGGTCTACCATGGTTTTCATATCTGAAAGATTCAGTGGAGACTCCAGCGTAACTTTAGCCGAAGGAAGATCCACAATGTAATAATTCTCTCCGGATAAGATCATCATTTTTTTAGTGTCTGCACTGATGGTATAGGCTCTTGTCTTATCGCTGATTTCTGTTTCTTTCTGTGCCTTCAAATCATACATTACCAATTTGTTTGGTTCTCTCATGGACGATTTGAAATAATAGATTTTATCCTCTACAGATTGCAAACCAAAATAATTTCCACCGGGCCCCGGAATCTCAATTACTCTGTTTTCTATGCCAAAGAAATCAATTCCGGACACCTTGGTGCTGTCGGAATTTTTATCGAATTTTTTCTCTTCTTTCTTTTCTTCTTTTTTGGATAAATCCCTGACCGTTACTTCATCCGATTTTGGTGCAAAAGGATTTTTTGTATTGGATCTGAGTGTGACCATGTACACTTTTGAAAGATCAAAATATGCGTGATTCCATTCCAGGTTATTGTACGATGGGCTGAATGTTCTTTGGGAAACAAAATACAAATACTTTCCATCCGAACTGAAACAAGGACTTGAAGAATCAAACCATGGCTCGGTTACGGGATGGGTAGATTTATCTTCCAAGGTATAAATATGGATGACCGAATTTCCTTTTCTGACCGGGTTGGTATACGCTAAATATTTACTGTCCGGCGACCAATTGTAATCTCTTATTTCAAAGACTTCTGAAGTAGCGACAAGCTCTTCTTTTTTTGTTTTGATGTCTACATAATACAATTTCTGATTGCGGTCACTGTAGGCTATCTTGGTACCATCCGGTGACCATGCCATCCCATACTTATAGCATTTACCTTTTTGTGTCAGTTGTTCGGCGGCACCTATTCCATTGGAAGGAATGATGTAGACTTCATCTTCTCCGGTGACATCACTGATGTAACCGATGTATTTACCATCCGGTGACCAGGCCAAATCTCTTTCGTGTGCATTTGAACTTGCAGTAAGATTTCTGATCGCACCATTTTTTGCAGGGACGGTGTAAATATCTCCTCTTGCAGAGAAACAAGCGCGGTTGCCATCTGAAGAAAGATCCCAACTAAAAATATTTTCTTTTACGGAAACGATTTTATTTCTGCCCATGGAAAAATCTTCATTGATCTGAATGCTGATTTTCTCCACCTTGTCGTTACTCAAATTAAGTTTATAAATGTACCCGCCATTTTCAAATACTATCGCCTTGTCTCCAAGCGAAGGAAACTTCACATCGAATTCCTTAAAGTCTGTAAGCTTTTTAGTTTGCAGGGTTGTAAAATCATACACAAAAATGTTCATTCTTTTATCGCGGTCAGAAACATAATAGACTTTGTTTCCAGACCACATCGGAATGATATCCTGGGCATTATTGTCTGTAATTTTGGAGGTTTGTTTGGAAGCAAAATCATAGATCCAAATTTCATCTGCCTGCCCACCTCTGTAACGTTTCCATGTCCTGAATTCCCTGAACACTCTGTTGAAAGCTATCTTCTTTTTATCCGGTGAATAACTGCAAAATCCGCCATGAGGAAAAGGCAATTGTTCCGGCATGGAACCATTGATATTAGCTGTATAAAGTTGGCCTTTCCAGTCGTTGAAATCTCGCCATCTGGAGCGATAGATTATGGTTTCCTTGTCCTTCCATCCCATACAGATGTTGTTGGGTCCCATACGATCAGAGACATCATCTCTGTTCAATGTGGCGGTGAAGGTAACCCTTTGCGGAATTCCACCTTCGGCAGGCATCACATACACTTCCGAATTACCATCATACTGTGCAGTATAGGCGATTTTCGAACCGTCCGGAGAATATTTTGAGAATATTTCTACCCCTTCATGATCGGTCAATCTTCTTGCTGTACCGCCATTGGCATTGCAAGTGTACAAATTACCTGCATAAGTAAAACAAACGTTGTCTCCATAAATAGTTGGAAATCTCAGCAACCTGCTCTCCTGTGCACGGAGCATCATCAGACAGCTGATAAAAAAGAAAAAACTGAATATTTTTTGCATAAAATTATTTTATCGGCGAATGTACGAAGATATTCGTAAATGAAAATTAAAGGCGTAAAAAGAATTATTGGACCGGTTCTGTTTCTACTTTTTCCAGAATTTCTTCCAGTACCTGACTTTGCTGTAGTATCATGGTTTTAAGTTGATCCACAACTTGTTCGAGTCCTTGATTTTTGTTGGAGGGTGGATCTAAATGGGTACTGATTCTGGCTTTAACCTGCCATACCTCTTTTATTTTATCCGCTTCGAGTGTGTAAGAATTAAAATTTGTATTGTCCGAATGGAGCAACAATTTACGTTCGGTTCGGAGCAGATTGGTAGGACGCTTTACCACAACATCCGTATGGCTTACGAACACATATAATTTATTGTCCCTGATTTGTTTTTCCCAATGGAAAGGATGTACATAAGCACAAATGATTAAATCGCCTTGCATGAGTGTCGGGTCCATACTTTCTCCGCTGACTTCAAAGGAACGCATGGTGCCGTCTGTCTTGAATTTAAAATCCGGTAAGTTATACCGTGGCAATTCATGAATGTACACCGGATCTGAAAATCGACCACTGTATCCGGCCTGTGCCACCATCGGCACATGCACGATCTGTTCCTTGTTCTCGTGGTCGGCGACTATGGTCAGAATGGAAAGATCCTGGCCGGCATCCACTTTAAGAATTTTTGGCCCTGTTCCAGTAAATAAGAAATGAGGATTGAAATGATAAACCTCTACCGCTTTTTGCACCAATTCCAAACTTACGTCTCTGCGTAATTTCAGGATTTCATTAAAAGTCTGGGGGTAGGATTCGAGTGCAACGGCAAACTGTCTGGCAGAACGAAGTTGATGGGTATCAATCAACTCCTGATAACATTGAATAAAACGTTGACTTACAATGTTATTCATATTATCATATTGGTTTATCTAATAATATGTAAAGATATGCTAAGCAAGTCTAATTTTATATCATCGCGATGAAAATTTTTACAAAATGAATCTTAGGTAATCCCCAGGTGCGGGAATGACGAAAATGGTAACAAAGTAAACTGTATGAGAGACTAGCTTCTCGTAAATGTGCTTCGCCAGAAATTATTGGTGCCTGGCTTTACCAGCAACAGCTGAAAACTTCCCTGAGGCAGGTTCTTGAGATCAATATCCAAAACTTTTCCTTCCCGTACCTCAACAGACTGATTGTACAAGTTCTTACCATCGTTGCTGAACACATTCAATTGCCAGTTACCTGTCTCTGCATTGGTACAAAGAATTTGAATTTTGTCCTGGATGATGGAATTCTTGAGTTCGAATTGTTCGGCAGCTGCAGTAAGATCTCTGCTCGCTACTTCAGTAGTGTTAGGCTTATATTGAATGCTGACTACATTGCCGGTAGTATCTGTGCTAACCAGGGCAATCAGACCCTTGGACTCGTTGCTTCTGAAGGCATAAGAAACATTTTTTCCGGTTGGAATCAATCCTCCTACAAAAGCCCCTGCAAAGGCCGTAATGTCCTGCCATCCAAGCAGTCCCAGACGCGCATCTATGGCAAAAGTGGTGTTGGTCGTTACTTTCTCACGGATGACATCCCAGGTTTTTAGAGGGAGTTTAACTTTTCCCCAGGCATCAGAAAGTCGCTCTACATCAGTGGTCAGTCTGATTCTAAAAGAATCCGGTTTGATTGGCCCCGGAATCTGGCTCAGCAAACTATCCGGTACAAAGCTGGCAGGAAATGGAATGGTTACATCTGTTTTATAATTCAGGGTACTGCCAAAAGTAGTAGGTGTATTGAAGACAGTGACCGCTTTTGAATAGACGGTCGGTTGATTAAATCCCGGAATTGGACCTCCTGCCCTGTTGGCAAAACCCAATTCTTCAACTTTATTGGCGCTCAGGCGATAAAATGTTTCTCTGGCATTAGTCCTTAACATGGCATTGGCAGTAGGAAAACTGTTATATGCAGGGCTTAGCGCAGGATCACGATAAACTTCGGATCTTCTTCCTTGATTTTGCAAAAAACTTAGGTCCCAAACCTGATCTCCGGCTGGAAATCCAAGAGCAAGGAATGGCACACTGGTATCCAAGGCATAGGCAAAAGAATCCCCTAATACAGGGACTACTTTATTGGTGATGGTGATCTGCGCGGAAGCAGATGTAAAGAGACAAATGGATAATGCAAGGGATAAAATTAATCGCATGTAAGTAAATTTTAGAGGAGTGATTGCAAGGATACAAAGTTACTGTATTCCCCGTTAAATTTAATTAATTCTTCGTGTGTGCCGGTCTCTACGATCCGTCCTTCCTTCAGTACTACGATCAGGTCGGCATTCCGGATGGTGGACAATCGGTGCGCAATTACAATGGCCGTGCGTTTTTTCAACAACTCTTCAAGGGCCGCCTGGATCAGCGTCTCCGAAGCCGAGTCCAGCGCTGAAGTGGCCTCGTCGAGAATGAGGATTTCCGGATTTCTGAGCACTGCTCTGGCGATGGTAAGCCTTTGCCTTTGGCCGCCGCTGAGTTTTACCCCGCGGTCGCCGATATTGTATTCCAGGCTTTTGGAAGATTCTGCCACAAAATCCGCTGCATTGGCCAATTTCAAAACTTCCCAGATTCGTTCATCTGAATTGCCTTTCTGACCAAATTCCACGTTGTTTTTAATAGAATCGTTAAACAATATAGGCTCCTGGGTCACCATACCCATCAGTCTGCGCAAATCTTCTACTTCAATCTTTCGGATGTCCTGACCATCTATGCGGATGCATCCGCTGCTGACGTCGTGAAACCTCGCCAGGAGATCCACCATGGTGGACTTTCCGGAACCACTCGCCCCTACCAGTGCCACCGTTTGTCCCTTATGAATTTTTAAATTTATACCGGACAGAACTTCCTTTGGATCATTCGGATACACAAAGGAAACATCTTCAAATTCTATGATCGAGTTAAAGCTTTTCTTGGTTACTGCATGCTCGTCATTTTTTATTTTTATATCCAGATTAAGGATCTCGTTGATTCTGTTTAATGCGGCCACACCTTTCTGCACATTGAAATAGGATGCGGACAACATTTTGGAAGGTTCGATGACGTTGAAAAATGCATATAAAAAAGCGAGAAATGTCGAAGCGGCAATTTGATTCGAAAATACCAGGGAAGCCCCATAAGAAAGCAACAAACAAACAATCACAATACCCAAAAACTCCGACAATGGCGGTGCCATTTCTCTTCGTCTGTTGATGTTGATCAGGAGGTTTTTGTACTTCTCAAGTATGGCATCGAATCTGGATTTTACGTAGGACTCTGCTGCGAATACTTTGATGACTCTTAGCCCGCCGAGACTTTCTTCCTGCAAGGAAATCAGGTCTCCAAACTCCTCCTGTGCGTTTAAAGATTTTTTCTTGAGTGTCCTCGAAATACCACCTATGATGAATGCGGTAGCCAACAAGAGTATCAATACAAATAAAGTAAGACTCGGACTCGTGTACAGCATGAAAGCTATACTGCCCAGAATGATCAAGGGATCTTTTACCCAGGACTCGAAAGTGGCCAATAAAGTCCATTCCACTTCATGCACATCCGCTGTCATACGTGCGATCAAATCCCCTTTTCTTTCTTCAGAAAAAAAAGACATTGGCAGATCCATCATTTTCGCAAACAAGCGACTGCGGGTATCTTTTACCATGGCTGCCCTGACCGGGGTCATGAAATAAATGGCCAGATAGCGAAATAGATTTTTCAGAAAAAAAACAGATCCAATGCAGATACATACGATGAAAACTGCCTGTGACTTATCCTTGGTGGATAACCAGTTGGCAAAATCATATTTCAGTTGGCTGATCAAACCGGCTACCCCACCTGCGTCCACCGGTGGTTCCGGCACGACCAAACCTTGTTGGAATAACATTTCAAAAAGAGGAATTATGGCAGGTATGGATGCTACCGTAAATATCGCCGTCAGCAGATAGCATACAAAATGCAGAATGACCAGACCCTTGTACTTGCCTACCTGGCTGATGAAATTAAGAAAATCTTTCAAACTGTTGGATCAAGGAAATATGCGGTAAACTGATTGAATTACTTGCCTGGTTTTTCCGGTTCGAGTACAAAAGTATTTAAGAATCCGGTGTTAAAATCTCCCGATCTAAAAGCCTCATTCCTCATCAACTGCTTGTGAAAAGGGATGGTCGTCTTGATTCCTTCCAGAATAAATTCATCCAATGCACGCTCCATCTTGGTAATGCACTCCTCGCGGGTCTGTGCCTTACAGATGAGTTTGGCGATCATGGAATCGTAATATGGCGGAACGGTATAACCGGAATACACGTGGGTATCCACGCGAACCCCATGCCCTTTGGAGGTATGCAGGGTGGTGATTTTACCCGGGCAAGGTCTGAAATCATTGTACGGGTCTTCCGCATTGATTCTGACCTCAATGGCGTGCAGATTCGGGATATAATTCTTTCCGGAAATTGGAATTCCGGCAGCTACTTTGATTTGTTCTTTGATCAGGTCATGGTCGATGACCTCCTCAGTAACCGGATGTTCCACCTGGATCCTGGTATTCATCTCCATGAAATAGAAATTGCGGTATTTGTCCACGAGAAACTCCACGGTTCCTACCCCTTCGTAGTTGATGGCTTTTCCGGCAAGAATTGCGGCTTCCCCCATTTTATCCCTCAATTCAGGAGTCATAAAAGGAGACGGACTTTCTTCCACCAGCTTCTGATGACGTCGTTGGATGGAGCAATCCCTTTCTGAGAGATGCACTACTTTGCCATACTGATCTCCTACGATTTGAAACTCTATGTGTCGTGGTTCTTCCACGTATTTTTCCATATAAACCCCATCGTTGGTAAAGGCTGCTTTAGCCTCCTGACGGGCCGTATTCCAGGCATGTTCAAATTCCTCTTCCTTCCAGACGATACGCATACCTTTTCCCCCGCCACCGGCAGTTGCTTTCAGGATGACAGGATATCCGATTTCAGCAGCGACTTTTTTGCCCTGCTTGGTATCTTTCAGCAATCCTTCAGAACCGGGCACAACAGGAACACCACATTTGATCATGGTATCCTTGGCGGTGATTTTATCCCCCATTTTACGGATCTGATCCGGTGTGGGGCCGATAAATTTTACGCCATATTGGGTACAGATCTCTGCAAATTCCGCATTCTCAGCCAGGAAACCATAGCCAGGATGCACTGCATCCGCATTGGTAATTTCCACAGCTGCCATGATCTTGGGGATGTTGAGGTAAGACTGGGAAGAAGCAGGAGGTCCTATACAGACCGCTTCGTCTGCAAATCTCACATGAAGGCTTTCCCGATCGGCCGTCGAATAAATCGCTACCGTCTTGATGCCCATTTCCTTACAGGTCCTGATAATCCTCAAGGCAATTTCGCCTCTATTGGCAATCAATATTTTTTGAAACATGCGTCTAAATGCTGATTAAAAAATTAGGGCTCTACAATAAATAAAACCTGATCGTATTCTACCGGTGATGCATCCTCCACACAAACTTTAACGATGGTCCCCTTTACCTCCGATTCAATTTCATTAAAGAGCTTCATGGCTTCAATGATGCAGACCGTCTTACCGGATTCGATCTTATCCCCCACTTTAACAAAAGGTGGTTTGTCCGGACCTCCGGAGCGATAGAAGGTACCCACCATCGGAGATTTTATTTCGATTTGTTTTTTGCCGGATTCCGGTGCGGCTGCTGCAGGAGCTGCTTCCAGTGCTTTTGGCGCAGGAGCCAACTGCTGGGCAGGAGCCTGTTGCATCGTATAAGAGGGTTGGTAGCTGATGGCCTGCATTTCAGGCATTTTTAAAGCCTTCTGGGTCTTTATAGAAAGCTCAAACTCACCATCCTTCACCTTGAATTCAGCCAAATCGGATTTGCTTACCAGGCGGATTAATTCTTGAATTTCTTTAAAGTTCATTGTTTTTGTTTTTATTTGACTCGTTCGATATACTCTCTCGTACGGGTATCCACTTTAATTTTTTCGCCCTGTTCGATGAACAAAGGTACTTTGATCTCCGCGCCGGTCTCGATAGTGGCCATCTTCATGGCGTTGGTGGCGGTATTGCCTTTTACGCCCGGCTCTGTGTAGGTTACTTCCACCACAAGATGTGCGGGAAGCTCTGCAAGAAGCGGTGTATTTTTCTCTGCATGATACAAAACTTCGATTTCCATTCCTTCTTTCAGGAACTCGCCATTGTCTATCAGCTTGTCACTCAAAGACTCTTGTTCGAAGGTCTCTGAATTCATGAAATTATAGCCCATATCGTCTTTGTAAAGATACTGAACTTTTCTTCTTTCCACTCTAACTTCGTTGATGGTATGTCCAGCGACGAAAGTATTCTCAATGACCTTACCTGAGGTCATACTTTTCAATCTGGTCCGGACGAAAGCATTTCCTTTTCCGGGTTTGACGTGCTGGAATTCCACAATGACGAAAATGTCGTTGTTGTAATCCATGCACATTCCATTTCTGATATCTGATGTAGTTGCCATAAATTAAGCTAAGATTATAAATTTTGCGCAAAGATAAGCCGATAGTACATAAAAAAAAGGAATCCAACGAATTGGACTCCTTTTTATATCGTTTTGAAGCCGGAACGTGGCTTACCTTGGTACGAGATTGAATTCCGTACGGCGGTTCAGGAATCTTCCGGTTTCTGTTTTATTGTCAGCTATAGGCTTCGTCATACCGTAGCCGGTATAAGACAATCTGTTCTGGTCCAAACCTTTGGAAACCAGATACTCATAACAAACTTTAGCACGCTTTTCAGAAAGTTCCAGGTTGAATCCGGGGCTTCCGGTATTGTCGGTGTGTCCACCGATGGCGAGGTTATAGTCAGGATATTTTTTCAGGATTTTGGCAATTTTATCCAGGATGGAAAATGACTCTTCCTTCAAAGTTGCCCTGCCCAAATCAAACTGAATCGCCCGCATGGCAAAATCCAGCACTTCGAGATCCTTTTTCTCGATCAGCGGGCAGCCTTTGTTGGAGCGAGGTCCAGCCATAGTAGGGCAATCGTCCACCTTGTCCTGGATGCCGTCACCGTCCGTATCCGGACAACCTTTGAATTGCATTAAACCTGCAGCAAAAGGACATTCGTCCATATCGTCTTCTATGCCATCTTTGTCAGAATCTTTTTTGGTCTCCGGGCAACCACCTTTGGTCTTCAGACCCGGAATATCGGGACAGCGGTCATCCTTGTCAGAGATACCATCGCCATCACTGTCAGGGCATCCATACAGGCTCGCCAAACCGGCTTTATCCGGACAATGGTCTTCCTTATCCGGAATGCCATCGCCGTCACCGTCTTTCTCCGGACAGCCTTTGTTTTCTACCAAACCTTTTACATTAGGACATTCGTCGTCGTTGTCAGACACCCCATCTCCGTCTGCATCCGGACAGCCATTCAACTCCATGACACCGGCCGTATCCGGACATTTATCTTTACTGTCTTCTATTCCATCGCCATCCGTATCCGGGCAACCGTAAAACTTAGCCAAGCCGGCAATAGATGGACATAGGTCCAGTTCATCTGCTACACCATCTCCATCCGAATCCGTCTTCATCATTTCCATCACGGGTTTTTCCGCTTTTTTGTTGCCGAGGAAATACACCAGACCAAAAGTATGCTGGAGGTGATCTTCCCAGTCGATGATGCCTAGACGGTAGTCCGACTGTACCTGCAGGAAGACCTGTGGATGCAATTTAACATTCAGGCCAAGTCCTACCGGAATCTCCATCCCAAAGGAACGGCCCATGGGAAACAAACTGTTCAAGCCGGCGGTCAGGAAAGGATTGACCCACCAACTGTTCTTAAAGAAATGGTATTGGCCGAGAACACCCACGGACAAGAGAGGGGAACCTCCCCCGTCCCCGATGGAATCCACATATCTGCCCAGCGCCAAAGGTGCGGACAAAACAAAGTTTTTTGAAAATCTTCTGAGGTAAGCAAGTTCGAAGCCATCAGCCATATCCTTCAGGGCAGCGGCGTCCTTGTCTCTCAGGGTATTGTAATCGATTAAGGTCTTCTTGGCACTGAGCCCTTGTTTAAGTTCAAATAACTGAGCATTCACGGGACCTGCGAGGCAAGCCAGGAGGATCAGGGAGTATAAAAACTGCTTCATGGTAGCGGATGATTAGATTAAACATACAAAGATATGTTTAAATAATTAATTCAAATCAATATACATTAAGAATTTTGGTTATATCTTAAAATTGGGTGTACTTTACATGTACACCCTACCCTTCCTTGATAAGACCGAACAGGAAAAGGGGACAAACGTATGAAAATAAGTTATGTGGGAGGAGCTTCAGTGGGATCTATAAACATCATGAAATAGCCTTTGCCTTTGGTAAGTCCAAATCCAAAGTCGCCAATTTTTTCCATCTCAGCTATTATTTGCCAATTAGCTTACAAGATTCCTTAAACCAAAAATTAAAAAAATGGAAAAATTATATTGGGACAATTCTAATCTTATTTATATTTTAGCAAACTTATTCTTTCGATTGACCAAAACGTTTTGGTCAATTAAAGAAATGAACTTTTTAAGCCATACGAACAAACTAAATAATTACCCATCCTATGAGCCCAATTAATAACACAGAAAAATTAACGGGTCAATACCCCCTCCAACATAGTTTTACTAATCTTAGAATTAGTTATGGTCGAAATCAAGGGCGGAAAATGCTCGAGCACAGCAGTAGAAAAACCACGGAAATTTATACCCATTTTAGCACCAACAGTATTCAAAATATTGTCACCCTATTTGACACATTATAACCCAATCAAGATGAAATATAAACGGAATAAAGTTGCGCCAATCTTCTCTAATATAGCTGGCTTTGCGAAATAGAGTTTCGTGTATAAACGAGTTAGCAAACATTTTAAAGACAGACATAAGACTTAAAAATTATGAAAATAAAAATTGGAGAGTATGAGGTTTTCGCTGAAGGGACTATTGTTAGTCTTCACGATGAGCCTGTTAGATTCTTTATCGAAGACTTGACATTTGAGCTAATATTTAAAGACGATGTTGAAACAAATGAAATAAAAGTTGAGGCGAAACAATTTGACAACAAAAAGGGAATTACTTTAATATTCACAAACTTCAACAATAGTCTAGGGACAGGGAATGTAAAACCTCTACCATTAGCGTTTCTTAATGGCAAAACTCTCTTCTTCAATTATAGAGTTTATGCGTTGACTGGTGAGCCTGATAAAGGAAAAACAGGGAAGACTATTCATTATACTTGGCTTACAAAACAAAAGGAGGTGAACAATGGATAGGTCACAAGTCAATATACCAGATATAAATGAACTTAACATTTATGAAGGAGGGTCGCTTAATGAAATCAAAATTGCTGATTTAATGAATAATGAGACTGCAATTAAACAACTCATTAACAGTCACAACTTGAAAATTAAAGAAGTACATAATGCACAAGGACAAATTTCAGAGTTAGTTTCAGAGATTGAATATCAAAAAACAGCTCCTTTTATTTCAATTATTGCCTTAATAGTTAACATAGGAGGCTCGACAGTGAGTGCACTAGGTGTTAATTTTTTATCTACGCCCGAACCACCAAAATACGCTGGTTGGTTACTAGCGATAGGCTTTATCCTAGTCTTTGTAGGCTCACTTGGGACAATATTGTACCCTTATGCAAGAAATTTTTTCAATGACAGAAATAAGTAAAACGTTTGTTAACAGCACCTACCCAATAGGCGGGGTTTCGTGCACCGCAGACAGTTTAATGGTAGCCGAAAGCTTTGTGCTGAGCATCAACATTAGTGGTAAAAAGCCCGCCCATCGCAAATCTGCAAACCGTCAGTGCGACAACATAAAAAAAATTCAGAGCCTTCATGGAATCAACAGAAATGAATATTGACAAAGTACCTGAGCTTCTAACTGCATTTGGTTACACAACTGTTCCCATTCGTCAAAACATAGCGGGACAACTAATAATTGATGCCAAAATAAACTCCATAGATGGGTCCTACATACTTGACACGGGTGCTGGAACGACAGTGATTGATGTTAAACAAATCGATACTTTAAAATTGATACTAAATCACCAAGAGACTGTTTTTACGGGTGGCGGAGTTGGTGCACATGGCATGGAAAATACCCCTTCCCACAACAATGCCATTCAAATAGGAAATTATAAACTTTCTAACCTTAGTGTTGCCGTAATGCCATTAGACACTGCCTGGCAGTCTCTTGCAAGTGTTGGAGCTCACGAGGAACTATTTGGAATCATAGGATTTGATATACTTAAGTCGGGCAATGCGATCATCGACTACGGATCCATGACATTATACTTGATTCAACAATAGTTTTAAAAAAGGAAATAACGAGTCACTATTAAAGATCCTGCCTCTAACATTGGTATTGCCAATAGTGGGCTGGACGTAATAATGGGCAGTTGTAATTCATTGCCGCTTCAGTTCTGGGCTGGACGAGCAAAGCCAAGCTTTAGTTCTTAATATTTAATTCTATCAAAAAGCCAGGCAGCGGTTCCGGGCGGAAGAATATAAAATCCCCTTCCTTCGGCAATACCTGCCCGTTGAATAAACCCTTATCATTCTCTTAAAAGAAAAACTAGAACCTTAGAAAATCATTAAATACAGTATACTATTTTTGGAATATTATTTCATTCCAAAAATTGATAAAAGATGTGTTCTAAAAAGAATTGGATAGAAGAGTACAAATCTTTCATGGTACTTAAATTTTTTAGTTTAGATACCGAAGCATACTGCCCTCTAGTCAGGTGAAGTTTTCCCATCCTCGGTCTTTTAAATTTCCTTATTATGTTGTAGATTCTGTAACAAATCTAAGCCCGCTATTCTGTTTAAAATAGCACATGATTAGACTTGGCCCTCAAATTTTCAAAATTCGGGAACTTTTTTATGGTCCTCTTGTGGAACTGGTATCCTATTCAATTGGGTCTTATCTATTCCATTCCTCTTTTTATTTATCTTTACCTAAGCAAAAGGCTTTTGATCACTAAGACATCCTGCATAAGGACGCTGGTTGTGTCAACGAACTGGACTACGTAGAGCAGATTTCCTGAATCTTGTTCCTCAAGACTAAATACGATTGCATGAGATAATATCTTTAGGAAAGTACTTACTTTGCAACAGCTTAAATTTTCAATTTATATGCAAGCCTTCAGAATTAAAGTGATCATGTTTGCTCTCTTATTTATGATTAAATCTCTTGGAGCACAAAAGACCGTTTACATCCCTAGGTTTATTACCAATACAGGTATGGACCTAAATGATGACAACAGTCAATGGAGCTATGCCAGGAGTGTTGAGACCGAAAACATGGTCGTGTTTTGGGAACCTGGATTTGGCGCCGATCCTTCACATTCGCCTTCTCCATACACAGTAGATATGAAAAATTTAATTGAAGTAGGTGAGAAGTCCTATCGCATCATGCTGGATTCCTTAAAATTTGCCATTAAAGATTCTTCGGTCACCGATCAATATAAGCTTATGATCTTTTTATTGTACACTACCGATTGGCAAGCTTCCGGGTCAGGACAAGACGATTCAGTGGCTACAATATTTGTAAGTCCTGCAGCTGCCAATGGAGATCATGTGGTGGCGCATGAGATTGGCCATGGCTTTCAATACATAACCGGCTGTGATACTAAAGGTGGATTTAGGTATGGATTGGGTGATAATGGTGTAGGAGGAAATGGGTTTTGGGAACAGTGCGCACAATGGATGGCCTATCAAGTATATCCTGAACAACTTTTTGTGGATGGAGATTATAATAATTACATTCAAAACAATCATCTGCATATCCTTCACGAAAATACCAGATACGCTAATTATTTCATTACTGAATTCTGGACTTATAAAAATGGCATAGACTTTATAGGGAAACTTTGGCGCACGTCCAAAAGACCTGAAGATCCTGTAGAAGCCTATAAAAGAATAAACAACCTCGATCAAGCAGCTTTTAATAGCCAAATATATGAACATGCAGCACGCCTGACAACCTGGGATATTCCTTCCTTAAAATTTTCTGGTAAAGACTATATTCATAAAAGACCTCAGGTGAAAATGAATTTTACGGCTGATAGCTTTTGGCAGGTAGATCGGAGCATTTGCCTGGAAAATTATGGGTATCACAGCATAAAACTTGGAGTACCTGCACCGGGAACAGAAATAAAAGTGAATTTTGAGGGATTGGCAGGTGACACAGCCTACAGGTCAAAAAATATTGAACAAGCCGGGTGGAATTTTGGGTTTGTTGCGCTTCTGAACAATGGTCAACGCATTTACAGTGATGCTAAAAGTGTCCAATACTCAAATGGGGCCAATCCAAAATCTTCTCTAAGTTTTACAAGTCCCGAGAATTGTACCCACCTGTGGCTCATTGTAACAGGAGCACCTCAGCAGCACTGGAGACACGCCTGGGACGATGACAACTCTAATGATGAACATTGGCCATACCAGGTTAAATTTGAAAACACAGATTTATCAGGCAATTTTTTGGGTCCCTTAAAAGATATAGAATTAACCCACGATGTCATCATGAAGCCAAGATCAAATTATGATGCGGATAGAATTAAACTTAATTCTGTTTTGATAGAAGATGCATTTGCACTGCCTGAAGCAGAAATCAATCAAAAACTTGGCAACCAAATAAAATACTATGCTATTAATCCGGATGGAAGTCTGGACAGTAATTCTACTGCATTTTATCCGGGACACTGGTTTGATAATGATGGTAAAGTGACCAGGTGGCAAGTGAACTCCTTTGTTTATTCCGAGCTTGACATCAATGATCTGCAAGTCAGGATAGGTCAATTTCCGGGAGCCTGTAAAAATGGAGATTCGGTTACGATTCGTCAGGCACTTATTTACAGACGCAGTGATGGTAAATCAGCAAAGTTGACCATGAAATTTAACATTTATATTCAGGATGAAACCACTGCTGTAGAAGAAGAATCGCAAAATAAAAAATTGAATATATATCCAAATCCCGCTTCCAACTTAATATCATGGAATGTCAACGAAAATTTTGTCCTGAGTGATGTCCATGGAGTCCGAATTGCAAGTGGAAACGGAAGTTCTTTAGACATTTCTGAATATCAAAGTGGTTTGTATTTACTCAAAATTGGCAAGGATATTTTTAAGGTTATGAAACAATAATGCGATTGAGCTTATTTTTAGTAATCTATAAAATACTAAAACTGCAACCTTAGAAAATCCATAAATACAGCATACTATTTTTGGAATATTATTTCATTCCAAAAATTGATTAAAGATGCGTTTTAAAAATAATTGGATAGATGAGTACAACCCTATCATGGTACTAAGAATTTTAGTACCAGAACTATAAAGACCTATTGTAGCTATCCATGGCAATGAAAATTACATTTACAGCATTACAACTATGATGGATCATCAGAAAAAGCAAAACATTCATATATAAATTTCCGGTAAGGCTTTAAAAACTCTATAGAGGTTCAAATAGCCCATAGGAATTTACTAAATTTGTGTTAAACGACTCTAAATAAATCTAAGCATGTGGTCTAAAAATGAAACTAATCTCAAAGACTTCCCACATAATTGGCTAAAGCTTGCCGGCTATCCCCTCCTCCGGACGGGACAAGCTGTACCATCCTACTTCAATCAGTGGGACAGGCTTGAAAAGTTGGAGACTAAAATCGTAAACTCTCCTAAGTGTTGGAGGTAATTTTAAAATGAGCATGTGTTCATGAAATTGAAACAGTTGACAAAAATCTTTATGCTCTCGTATTTCGCTCTGTGTACTATGCTCGTAAGTTGCGGACATAAAGTCAAGACGACTTCAACGGACTTGAAATTATCAACTGCCGACAGTGTACAACTTGCAATAACCTTGACAAAACCAAATGGTGCAAAAAAGACACCACTTATAGTGCTTATACATGGTTCAGGGAATGATTCACGGGAAAATCCTTATTACAAAATGCTAACCAATGAATTTTGCGGTATTGGCTTTTCAGTATTAACATATGACAAAAGAGGTTGTGATAGCTCAACTGGCAACTGGCTTACGGCTCCATTTTCTTATTTAAAAGATGATGTTATCACCATTATAAACAATTTTTCAAAAGACACATCCATAACTCAAATCGGACTTTGGGGCGGAAGTGAAGGTAGCAATGTTGCAGTTTGGGCGGCTTCTGAAAGCAAAATAATTGACTTTGTCATTGCACAGTCTTTCACCTCAATGACATTTGCCGACCAGAACAAGTTTGTAAAACTAAACAGAGTCAAAAATTATCCAATGGTAACTGAGCAAAAAATAAATGAGCTATTGAAGTTGCAAGATTTACTATATAACTTTGTAAGGACTAGGAATGGCTATACTGAATATTTAAACTCCTTTAATAGTTTTAGAAACGAAAGTTGGTTTACAGACATCTTAGGTGAACCTGTAAGTGAACAAGGTTTATGGAGCAAATGGTATAAAACTAAGCTAGATATTAATTCCACAGAATTCATTAAGAATATAAACATTCCTGTATTATTTGTATGGGGACAAAATGACCAGTTGATAGACGTAAACAAAAGTTTGCAGATGGCAAAATCAGTAAAACAAGACAACAATTTAATTTTTAAAATTTTTGACAATGCAGACCATAGTTTGTATGCAGGAGGTACTAAACCAATTCATTTAAAATTTATGAAGGAGTGGTTAAGAAAAAATGTAACAAAAGAATGAAAACAACTACCAACAACATGGGGTTTTCTGCTTTGCAGACTTAGGAATATACGCGGTTCGTCCAGTTCACTAACCAGTTGTAGTCCGGACTGGACGAATAAAGCTGAACAACAAAATATAATATCAAGAACATAACTTTACTCAGCAGCAGTTCGGGCTGACGAATTACGGAATATCAGCACAGCAGAAAGCCCTGACCGTTAGCGATCATTTTAATACCACGTTAAGCTTACTTGAATAAATGTAAAGAAGATATTCGATATACAAACCTTCAAAAAATGGAAAAAGAAAAATCATACGCAGCATCACATAAGGGACTCAGAAATATACTTTCTAAATTTTCCCTTTTAGCGGGCAGAACAAACTATTCAGACATTAAACAGGTTGAAGAACTTAAAAAACTTGGAGAGGAAATGTTTTTCTTGTTGACCCATCATTTGCATACTGAAAATGATGATTTACTAAAACCGCTGGAAGATAAAGTTCCCGGATCATCTAAGCATGACCTGGACGATCATGAAAGACTGGAGAAAATTCAGACTGATATTGCCACTCAACTCTCAAAACTTGACGGGACACAAGACGATGAGACCGGCCATTTGTTTTATTTATCTTTTACTGATTTCCAAAGTCAATATCTTGCACATATACTACAGGAAGAAATGGTCACTGAACCCTTACTGCTTGCTAATTTTACAGGAGAGGAGTTAAAGGAAAACAGTATGCGAATAATGCAAAAAGTTGAATTTCCTGTTTTGCTACTTTCCCTCAAGTATATTATCCCTGCTCAAACAGAAAATGAAAATCTGAAAATATTGAGGGCTTTCAAAACAAATGCACCTCAAGAGGCATATGATGCCGTTTTAAGTATAATTAAGCCTGAAATGACCGATAGTGAATTCTTTTCTTTAACAAGCAAAGTATGATTACTATTACAAAGTAAAGCGATAAAAAACGAAGCTCTATTATATAGCCGTATATACTAAAGCAACAGTTTGCATAGGGGTTAACGGATTAAGATCATCGGAAAAACCAAACAAACAAAATGCGTAAACACAAAATCTTATATTTCTGACTTTAGGCCAATCAAATACATTTATAATAATAAATATCTTGGAGTAAGCATAAGCTTTCAGATTCTTATCAACAGCACATATTACCCTATTAATGGCAATGGAAATTACATGTACAGTAATACAAAAATGATTCATCGTCAGAATTAGTACAACTTTAATATATTAATTTCCGATTAGGCTTTAAAAAAAGAAATAGGGATTTAAATACCCCAAATGAATTTACTAAATTTGCGTTAGACGACTGTTAAAAACAGCTATATATGTGTTCAAAAAATGAAAATAATCTCAAAGACTTCCCACATAACAGGCTAAGGGTTTCCGGCATTACCCTCCCCTGGACGGGACAAGCTGTACCATCCTACTTCAATCCGTGGGAAAGCATTGAAAAGTTGACGACCAACACCGTCAACTTTCCTAAGCGTTATGCATCATGCTTGCCGACAGTGCCAATAATAAATTATCTGGCATAGACGATAAAAATGGAAGTTAGAAACAATAAATATTAAACAAAGAATTAAATAAAGTTAATATGAAATCTATAACACTAAAATCAACAGGTGAAACAATCACCTTTGTAAAGACAAGTAAAGACACTGAAGGTGCTTTTACAGAAGTTATTTGCACCATTCCGGCAGGACAAGAGGGTCCGCCACCACATATTCATCCATTGCAAGACGAAATTTTTGAAGTTATTGAAGGCAAACTTGAACTTTCGGCTAATGGCAAGAAAATAGTTCTTGAAGAAGGACAAAGTTATAATGTTACAGCAAACACGGCACACAGCTTTTTAAATCCGCTTGACAGAGAGACAAAGTTTAGAGCGACATACAAACCTGCACTTGACATTGACTATATGTTGGTGCAGGGGTTTGACTCATTAAACAGTCAATCTAATCCAAATCAACCGAGTTTACAGATGATAGTTGATTTTGACTTTATACTCAAACAAATTCACGGACAATACAAGTTTGCTGGTGCACCCGGCATTATATTCACGATTTTTGCAGCTATCGCAAGATTATTTACCAAACCGAAAGTGAAGTCGCTTAAAGACCACAATGCCTCATTCTGAAATATGGTGGCAAGTGTACTGAGCGATGGTCCAAAAATTAACAGATGAACTATCAAACATTCGAACCAAACCAAGACTTAGCAACACTTATCAAATGTTATTGGACCTTGGAAAGTCCAAAAGAAGAAACCCCACAAAAACAATCCATAGTGCCTGACGGCTGCATGGAAATGATTTTCCATTATGGCGATTTGTACAAACAATATACCGAAAAAGGGAGCAGCATTATCCAGCCAAGATGTTTTGTAATCGGACAACTGACGCGACCGTTGGAAATTGAACCGACAGGCGAAACCGGAGTATTTTCCGCACGATTCCACCCATATGGATTTTTGCCTTTTGCGACCATACCGATTAAGGAAATGGAAAACACAGCCGTTTCGTTGGAAAAATTATTTGGAAAAGACGGCCAAAAAATTGAACAGCAGGTTTTAAACGCCGATTCAACTTCGGAAAAGATAAAACATATTGAAGCATTTTTAATAAACCGGCTGACTGACATCGAAACCGTTGACCGCATTGTAAAATCAACCGTTGAAACCATATTGACGGCTAACGGACAACTTTCCATTGACGACCTTTCCAAACAAACGAACATCAACCGCAGACAATTGGAACGCAAATTTTCATCAACCATAGGGTTAAGTCCGAAAAAACTTTCAAAAACCATTCGACTACAAGCCACACTTAAAATATTGCTAAACAAAAAGTTTACAAGTCTTACCACTTTGGCTTATCAGCATGAATATTATGACCAAGCTCATTTTATCAAAGATTTTAAAGAGCTAACTGGGCTTACACCTAAAGAATTTTACAGAGATAAACTTAAAATGACCTCTTTTTTTATAAAGGATTAGCATTGTCGTATTTTTACAATTTTAGGTTTCAAACGCATTGCATTTTTGCAGCCTAATTTAAAATAATTTGACAATGGAAAATTTAATCAATTGGTTTGAAATTCCTGCAACGGATTTCAGCAGAGCTGTATCTTTTTACGAAGCCATTTTGGGTTTGGAAATAAAAGAAGCAGAAATGTTTGGTTCAAAAATGGGCTTTTTTCCTACAGATGGAACAAACGTATCGGGAGCTATCGTACAAGGCGAAGATTATCAACCCTCATCAGATGGAGTCGTCGCTTATCTGAATGGCGGAAATGATTTGCAAACAGTATTGGACAAAGTAGAATCCAACAACGGAAAAGTGATTGTTCCAAAAACCCAAATCAGCCCTGAAATGGGATATTTTGGAATGTTCATCGACTCCGAAGGAAATAAAATGGCAGTTCATTCTATACACTAAAAAAAATACATGAATAATATAGCAATACTTCTCCTTTCTGCAATGGGTTTGTTCTCAGCTTGCGGAAATAATGCGACCAAAACAACATCAGACAACTTATCGCAGGAAAAGTTGGAAGAGGAAATTTTGTTTGACAGGCTTATCGGCTTATGGAAAAACGAAGACGAAAAAAGCTATGAGCGTTGGACAAAAAATGCCGATGGTTCCTACCTCTCTGTTGGATTTCAGGTTAAAGATGCAGACACCGTTTTCACAGAGCATGTTTACGTACACCGCGAAAACGGTCAGTGGATTTCTGAAAACACAGTGTCGGGGCAGAACGAAGGGAAAGCCATCAAATTTACGGTTGCAAAGCTGACGCAAGACATAGCGCATTTCAACAATCCGACTCATGACTTTCCGACCGACATTTATTATCATTTAGCAGACGCTAACATCTTACGTGCATTCATTGCGGGACCGAATCCATCAGGGAACCGGGATACCATTCCGTTTAATTTTATGCGGGTAGTGAATTAAAAAATTCAAAATTTTATGGTGATGAAAATCGCAGCAACCAATCCGATAGAATATCTTGAACCATTAGAAAGCGAATTCAAGTAAAATTCAATAATGCTTGCCAAAGAAATTACTAAAATAGTGAAAGGACAGAAGTAAGTTCTTTGGCAAAGCATATTTTAGGGTGGAAGCGAGGTCAAAGCAGAATTGAAATAACACGGGACAGGACATACACCAGGCACAACTATATAGTCGAGCAGACTAATAACACAGTTTACAAAGAGGTAAACAGATAAAGATCGATTGGAGTAAAACCTTAACATATAGGCTTTAGGCTATACGGTGTTCCCAACGTTTTGGACGGGATAAATCAGTGAGACCGCGTTTGTCTTGCAGAGGTATTTATAGTACTTGTTTGAGATATTGGTTTATTAATGTAGACAAAATAAGAGGATTTGACATAAATTTGGGATTAAATTAGATATGATTAAATACGAAATAGCTTCTTTAGTAATTTCATAAAAATAGTCAAGTTCAATTTATGCAATATCCATTATGCAACAGGTAAACATAAAGCATATCTCGCAGACAGACATTAAACATATTATTACCGGCATGATCCTTATGTTTATTGTTGTACACATAGGGTTTCATGCCACTTACATCAAACATTTTCCGGAGTTTACGAAATTTATATGGATACACCATGTTCATGGTGCATTGATGGGTGCTTGGGTTTTATTACTGGTTGTACAACCTGTATTGATTTACAACAGACGTTTTACAGCACATCGTTTTTTAGGAAAACTGACTTATGTCCTTGCTCCATTAGTAATTATATCTATGTTTTTTGTTGCCAGGGAGAATTATCAAACCGGCATACTTAAAAAAACTTCCGTTGATGTGATGGCCATTCAATCCATCACATGGATGCAACTGTTCATGTTTGTATTATTTTATTCTCTAGCTATTTACCATAGAAAAATTACAGCCATGCATATGCGCTTCATCATTGGGACAGCGATACTCATGATTGGTCCATCTATGAACAGAATCTTAATTAGTTATTTCCCTGACATGGGAGCAGCCAACATACTTCCGATTGTATTATACCTAAAAACCGCAATTGCTGCAAGCTTACTTTTTATGGATGTAGCAAAAAAGAAAAATTGGACACCCTACTTAATTGTGCTTTTGGCCTTTCTATTTTCTGACTTGGTGTACCATGCCCGTTATTCAGATACCTGGCAGGCGTTTGGGAATTTTGTTGTGCAGCATTTGTATAGATAATATTGTTTGTTGTGGAGAATCATTTTTATATTTCGAGAACTACCTTAGTTTCCGTTTCACATTGTTCTTTTTTGTCTTGATGCAAAAAGAATCAAAATAAATCAAGGCTGTTTTCATTTATTAACGCTAAAATGAAAAAGGCAGAACTGAATTTTTCATTCGATAACTGTTTGGGGTCTCGGAATCTATTTAATCAAGCTATTAAGGCTGCCTAATTTCTACTTAATCCCCATAAAGTTTACCTGACGTAATAATTCCTTGAGTAATCTATTTTTTCTTTGGTGATACAAAAATGATTTCAGATCTTCGTTCTTTGACAAATGTCTTATCCATCTATGTTTTCAAATGTCCTTCTTGTACTCACAATTATCAACTATATTGGTCTGGCCATCTTAAATATCCAGAAAACGAATGCTACAGGCGAACGTCTGATGGGTTCTGGATTTATTGGCTTGGGATTGATAGCAGCATACGTCCTGTTTAGTTTGTTGTTGACAATAAGCATCACCTCTAAAGGCGGATTTAACTGGCTCTCCTCAGCAACTCTTTCCCGTAATTTCATGGTAGGTATTTTATGGTTCTGCATGATCGCCGGTGTTGTTTTCTGTGCAATGTTGAGTACAGAGATGAATACAGACCGAACCACCGGAATACTTAGGATTTTGTCCAGACCGGTATACTATGGCAGTGTGTGGTTGCCGCTATTGATGCTCATCCCTTATGCGATATTACTCAATCCTCATTGGCGCGAAATTATAACCCCCGGGATCTATAAGATTCCATTGCTGATGGCTGGTTTGTTGGGATTTGTAATCGTAATGATTCCCCAGATTGTCATCTCGATGAACATCCGTGTACCTACGCAATCTGCAGAGGAATGGAAGAAAGAAAATCTCACCCCATCCATAGAGAAGGAAACCTCCGTTGAAACACTACTTAACTATGCAAAAGATGGAGATAAATGGGTCAGGGATCTTGCTGCAAACCGCCTTAAATCACTTCCAAATTGGGAAGATGAGTTGATCGTTAAATTACAGCGAGCAGACGGGTATGGACACTATGATTTTCATTGGGTCTATACATTCCTGGATCAATACTCTGTAGATCAACCTGATCGTTTTGTGGATCCCATCAACAGTAGCCTTGAATCCATTACCAAAGCAACAGAGATGGCACTTGCCAAATCCTTTGTTTATTCCGGTGACCTGACCCTGCTCCAAATTGATGTTGTGTGTCGGGTTCTGGATCATCAGTTTAAAGGCAGTAGCGAAGCCTTCAGAGGCAACAGGCTCAGGCTACAGAAAGCCTTAGAAACCCCTCCTACAGAACCATCCCAGAATACACCGGAATTTATTGAAATGATTAAGCCATATCAAATGGCAGTGAATGAATGGTTGGAGAGAAATAAGGATTAGTTTAAATATTGCTCGTGTTTGGTTAAGCCTAACTCTCTTCAAGAACAAATTGAAAAGTGCAAAAATAAAAACCTAAAAAAGCAGTTATTCTGTTAACCTTTATCCCAGCGTAACAGACGACTAAGAAACTTTCATTTCACTAAGACCATTTACAACATGCAAAAAATAGTACCAAATCTTTGGTTTGACGGCAATGCCAAAGAAGCAGCAGAATATTACTTAACTATTTTTAAAGACGGCAAACTGATTAATACTACCCATTACCCTATGACTGAAGACGAAGGGTTGGCTGACTTTCAAAAAGACTTTGCCGGTAAAGTACTAACCGTTGAATTTGAGATTTTAGGCATGCGATTTATTGGCATAAATGCCGGACCATTATTCCAATTCAATGAATCGGTTTCGTTTATGATTCCTTGTAGAGACCAGGAAGAAATTGACTATTACTGGAATGCACTTACGGCGAATGGTGGCGAAGAAAGTGTATGTGGATGGCTGAAAGACAAGTATGGATTAAGCTGGCAGGTATGCCCGGAAAATTGGGAAGAACTGAACAAAAAACCCGGTGCATTCAAAAAACTGATGGGCATGAAAAAACTAATCATTGCAGACTTTTAAACCCATGACATGCATAACAAAACGTATCTTTTATTTTTCAGTTTCAGTTTCCTTCTATTTATATACATCGATGCACAAGATTCAAGATTTAATGCCGGCTTCGTTGCCGGATTGAATTTTGCTGCGCTCGAGGGAAATGGAACTACTAATTATATTGGGCTGAATACAGGAATAATTGGAACCGCAAAAATAACTAGACACTCGCAATTGGGAATGGAAATTTTATTTAGTCAAAACGGGGAATATATATTACCAAAATTTTACCCGGCACTACAATACGGACAAGTATGGCTAAATCATGTCGAAGTACCGGTCCATATTGATTGGCTTATAGGTGTCTTCCAAAAAGATAAATTTTACGATTGGAACTTAAATATTGGATTAGCATATACACGATTGCTTAGCTACAATATTGAAACAATTGACAAAGTAAATGTCAATGACAAAATTATTTATGCGAATAAAGATGCCATATTATTACAAGCTGGAACAACGTACAATTTTACAAAAAAGATGGGAATCAATTTTAAAGCTTCACTACCCGTCAGAATTAAAGGACTAAGCTGGACATTAGCGGCCAGACTAATTTATATGATTAAATAAAAAATTGCATTGCTCAAATGATACTTTGCCTATCATAAATAGAATAATCTCAATGCTTCCGAATGTATGTAAATATGAACTAAAGATAGACCCAGTTTATAATTATCCATTTCATAACAATCATTACTAATGTTGCAAGTATTCCTCTTACTATAAACAAAATCCAGAGACCTTATTAAAAAGATTTTGTAGTATACAGAAAATACGGTTAAATTGAGCATAATAAAACTTTAATCAATACATTTTTTACTTATGAATTTAAACAAAATATTGTGGTTTGTTTTTTTAAGCATTTTTACATCCTGCCTCGGGCAAGAAAAAAAAAGCACAACTAAAAACCAAATTCCCGACAAACCTATTCCAACCATTATAAGAAATTTTAAAGCAGTTGCTGTTGCGCCTGATTTTGACACTACCCTGGTCAGTCAATATATCCGAAGTATTTTTCAGGATTCGAAAGGGAATTTATGGTTTGGCACTTTAGGGGAAGGTGTAGTTAGATATGATGAAAAAACCTTGACCTATTTTTCCAATCCTGATGGGTTCTATAACAACACGGTTTATGCCATAAATGAAGATAAAAATGGTAATCTATGGTTTGGGACTGACCAGGGTGTGTATAAATATGATGGAAAAAAATTTAGAAATTACAATCAGCAAGATGGTCTGAAGTCTATTGAAATAAGTCGTAAAGGTATTCTTGTGGATCGATCCGGTACTGTTTGGGTAGGCACTCACAGCGGTGTATTTCAATATAACCCAACTGCTGAAATCACCGGCGGCCCAAGTTTTTCTTTATTCCAACTGATTCCTCCGGTGCACATTACCGGCATCCTGGAAGACAGTGAAGGAGACATTTGGTTTGCCACTTCTGACAATGGCGTATATCTCTATGATCCATCAGAATCACAAAAAGCGGATGGAAATACAATTACCCATATTTCAGATAAAACAGGTTTGGGGAATAACTATGCAGGAGGTATCGCAGAAGATAAAGCAGGAAACATTTGGTTTACCATGAATGATGGCATCTGCAAATATGACGGGAAAACCTTCACAGAATACACCCCTAAAGACGGAATAGGTGGCACTGAATTCTGGGGTATTTATATAGAACAATCGGGTATTATTTGGATTACCGCACGCGGCAGCACCACGAGATTTGACCCTTCCATTCCTTTACCCAATCAAAAGGCGTTTACCGTCTTTACCCCTGCTGATGGTTTAAATTGTTGCGTGCAAAGCATGTATCAGGATAAATCAGGAAATATGTGGTGGGGCGCAGGAAGTGGTCTGTTTCGGTTTGACGGATCCCGGTTTTATCCAGTTAAAAAGAATGGTCCATGGTAGTATAAACTGTTGATGGTTACTTAGACGACAAAATAAATATGGACTTATTCAAAACATTATTCGCAACCCATGTGGTTTGTGGCGGGACAAGTTTAATAACTGGATTACTGTTATTGCTTTTACCAAAAGGAGACAACAAGCATATATGGATGGGAAATATATATTTCATTGCAATGCTCACCGCATCCTTGGTAGCCTTACCAATGTCCTGTTTACATCCTAACTTTTTCCTATTCATCGTTGGTGTTTTTACCATTTATTTGCTGGTAAGCGGAAAAAGATATTTAAAAAAGAAAAAGCCTGAAGATGTCAAACTTTTTGATTGGGTTTTGACAGGCACCATGTTCGTTTTTGGCATTCTGTTTATTGGTTTTGGTATGTACAACCTGCTTAAAGGTAATTATTTTGGCATAGTTCTTTTAGTCTTTGGCAGCATTGGAATTTTATCGGCTTACCAGGATAATGTAAATTTCAAAGACAAATCAAGTGTCCAAAACTTTTGGCTAACCACACACCTTCAAAGAATGACAGGAAGTTATATTGCATCTGCTACTGCATTCTTGGTGGTGAACAACAAGATTTTACCTGGAATAATTGCCTGGCTATTGCCGACAATAATTTTGGCTCCCTTCATCATAAAATGGACAAAAGAAAGAGCAATTAAAAAAGTTTAAACAGAATAAATCTTTGCCGAACTTGGACTATCGGATGTTGGGAGTAAGATATGTATCGTATGAGGCAATATGTTTTCTTTGAAGGACTCAGTTTCTAAATAAACGAAAAGAGTGCATAAACTTCCAGGAGAGAGAATAACAGAGCGATATTTTGACTTCATTTTAATTTAATACAAGCATATCCAAATAATTTTTAGCTTTGGTCACTAATGTACCATTGTTGGTTTAATTATGCCGTATTTATAAACAAAAATGGTAACCATAGATACAAAAATTATTCTACAGACAAACATATATAACTACCAAAAAAATCTTTAATTATGTCAGAGTTCAAAAAAACAATATCAGGAAATGGCATCGGGATTGGAGCTGCGCTTGGCGTGGCATTCGGAACAGCGTATGGAATTTATTCTAAAAATACTGCTTTGAGTATTGCCTTCGGTTTAGCAATAGGTGTTGCCTTAGGAGCAATTTTTGACCTTGTAAAAAAAAGAAATTAAATCTTAGTAACTATTATCCATCTGTTTGACAAAGACAACTTGATCAATTTTGTGATGTTGCCATTCTATCATTATGCTACACATTAGACCGTGGCACATAGGTCAAAAACATTTGAATTAAATATCAAGCTTAGAATTAGTTTGTATATTCATATATAAATTCATTAAAAAACAATTATATTTGATGGCTTGGCCACGGTTTACAATTAGTGTTTATTCATTAAAAACTTTATGTAATAGGAGGAAAACTTGTCTAATTATTTGATCAGACATCAAAACAGATGAAAGGCAAAAAAGAAATATTGAACATTCAAACCTTGGAGAAGTTTGAGCGATTGATTAATCTGGATACTACGGTATATGACCTAGGCATGATGGTGATGCCCGGAACACTCGAGGATAAGCACAAAAATTGTGAAAAAATTCCGGCACTCCGCAGACAATTTAACCTGATATACCTGCTTCTAGAAGGTGAGCACGATGTGAAACTTGGTGCAGATCATTTGCAATTAAATCCCAATGACCTGGTTATTGTTCCTGAAAATATGCTGTACGCCAGTGACCATATAAAAAACTGCAAAGGCTACTGCATTCATTTTAAATCTGAATTTCTGAAAACATTATTGGCAAAACCAATTGCAGATGAGTTCCCATATTTTCAATTTGACGCCCCGCATATCATTAACTTAAATCCTAAGGAGAGTGAAATAATTCAGACCTCTTTTAAAAATATCATCGAAGAATACCAACGTAATTCACCCGAGAAAAATCTCCTGCTGGGCAATCTCATCCTTATCTTACTATTAAGAGTGCGTGAGATATATCGACCATGGATCAAAGAAATAAGGATTAATTCCACCAGACAAGAACAATTAGCCAATGCCTTCAGGGTGATGGTCGAGCAATATTTTATTGAATACCGGACCGTGAATGATTATGCAGAAAAATTGTATATCTCTGCGAAACATTTATCAGAAGTGGTTCGAGAGACATTCGGACGATCACCCCTGCAAATTATTCATGATATTTTATTACTGGAGGCCAAGGTTCAATTGCACGCTACAAATAAATCCATTTCAGAAATTGCTTACCAACTCAAATTTGAGGACCCGTCACACTTCAGCCATTTTATAAAAAAGCGAACAGGCTATTCACCGCAGGAACTTCGCAAGAAACTCTGAATTATACAAGCTTTGCCGAAAAATCTACAATTGTGTTAATGCAGGCTTGTTTTCCTTTGTATTCTAAAATTTAAATACAATGGAAAATCAAACAAACAAATCAAAAATGGCAGAATGGAATAACTTCAGCAAAGCTAATGAAGTCCGCGAATTTCCAAAAGGAAGACTTGAACTTTTAAAGATCGGAGGAGCAACCATAGGTCGTGGTATTTTTGAACCGGGATGGAGATGGTCCACTTCTGTGCAACCTATTGTTCATACCCACAGTTGCGAAGCGCCCCATTTTCAATATCATGTTTCCGGCATTCTTCGGGTTAAAATGGATGATGGCACTGAATTTGATTGTCACCCCGGCGATGTATCACTCCTGCCAAGCGGTCATGACGCATGGACGGTAGGCGACGAACCTGCTGTGGTGATAGACTTCCAGGGCATGATTGATTTTGCCAAGCATCTGTGATCATTTCTGTTTAGATATAATTTAAGAAGCCAGAACTTTTTGTAAGGATTAATGTCTGGCTAAAATTGGTTTGATCGGCATCTTACTGTGTCATTTACTTCCATGAAATTATCATTTTTTTTTAATTTTGATATTATAAATATCAAAGAACTGCATATGACAGCGAATGAAGTAATGAGTGAATTAAAAGCGTTTGGCGACGAACAAACCAAAAAGACGTACATCAGACATGGTGCCAGGGAACCACTATTTGGGGTAAAAGTGGCGGACTTAAAAAAGATCCTTAAAAAAACCAAAAAGAACTATTCATTATCTCTGGAACTGTATAATACGGGCAATACAGATGCCATGTATCTGGCAGGACTGATGGCAGACGAAACCAAAATGACGGAAAAGAATTTAAACCAATGGATAGAAAATGCATATTGGTATTATTTAAGCGAGTACGCTGTTCCCTGGGTTGCTGCAGAAACTAAATTTGGTTTTGAGTTGGGCCTGAAATGGATCCGTTCAGATCAGGAAAGAATCGCTTCTGGAGGGTGGTCTACCCTCTCCTCTTATGCTGGTTTGAATCCCGACGACAAACTGGACATTCCTACCTATTCCCGATTACTAGACCAAGTTGCAGCCGAAATTCATCATGCAAATGGGCGGGTAAAGTACGCCATGAATACATTTGTTATTGCTGTTGGGACTTTTATTTCAGAACTGACAGAGAAAGCAAAAGAGATTGCGAAGAAAATAGGGATTGTGGAAGTGGATATGAATGGGACAACTTGCAAAGTGCCCTTGGCCTCAGAATATCTTCAAAAAGTTATTGAAAAAGGTCAAGTAGGAAAGAAAAGAAAAACTGCCAGATGTTAAAATTAATCCTGAGAATAGTCAAAAATTAATTTGACTGGAATGATATTAAAAACACAGGATTAAAAATAAGTCCAAATAAAAAGTTGGAAAAATATTTTTCCGATAAAAAAATAATATAAGATACTCCATTATGGTGGTGACAAATTTTACGCCATTTCCAATACTCACTGCAGAGCGACTGATTTTAAGGCAGCTTGAAAATACAGACGATGAAGATATTTTTTCTCACCGCTCAGATGATCGGGTAAATAAATATTTGGAGGATTACAGACATTCGGGCATAGCACAAACGCAGGCATTTATCGAGCGCATTCAACAAGGAGTCTTACAGAACAAAAATATCTTTTGGGTAATCACCCTAAAAAACAGTACTAAATTTATAGGAACCATTTGTATTTGGAATATTTTACCTGAAGAACACAAAGCGGAAATAGGATACACCCTTGATCCAAAGTTTCACAACCTGGGCTATATGAGTGAGGCATTAGCCACAGTAATCGAATATGGATTCCAAACCATGAAATTAAAGACCATTGAAGCATTTACCCATCGGGACAATATATGCTCCATCCGCATTTTAACCAAGAATAAATTTGTAGTTGACCCTTCCATGGATCTACTTCATAAAGACAACAGAGTGGGATTTTCTCTGACCAATGAATTAAGTTTGTGAGCACACATATAGACTTTTATAGTTTTGTTGAAATGAATAAATATTTTGCCTTTTGGGTTCTAAATTCTTCCAAGTTATAATCTGCCATTCGTTTGTATTCTTGCGTTAAAATAGCGTTAAGAATATACTCCTTGAATAAAATGACACATTAATAAACAGATTATCGCTATTTTTGCAAGGTGAAATATTTTGCGATCCTGTTTAGTGTTTACTTGCTTGCCTTGTCGGTAATGCCGTGCAAAGACAAAGAGGATTGCAAGCATATTCATTCTGAACACTTTTCAAATGCCGGAGAGGATGGTTCAGATCATTCGGGCCATGATAAGGATATTGAGCATTGCTCCCCTTTTTGTATGTGTTCCTGCTGTGGAACATCCTGTGTTTATAACTATTCTTATTACAAATACATACCTAATACACCCGTTCTCGCCAATACTTTTACCATTTACAAAACTTCATTTATCCCTGAAGTTTATCTGGCTATCTGGCAGCCTCCAAAAATCAGTTAATACATATTTCTGAGGTTCTCTATCTGAGAAACCGGACTTTATAAATGCTCTTGCTTACACTTGAGCAGAAATAATGTATTCAATGTATTAAACTGATTAAAATAATGTTAGATCATATTATAGCCTTCAGCATTAAAAATAAGTTCATCATTGGTTTGATGACCCTTTCGCTTATTATTTGGGGATTATGGAGTGCAAAACAACTTCCTATTGATGCAGTTCCAGACATTACCAACAACCAGGTGCAAATTATTACGGTTTGCCCCACTCTGGCAGGGCAAGAGGTGGAACAGTTGATTACTTACCCTATTGAACAAAGCATTGCTAATCTTCCGGATTTGACAGAATTGCGAAGCATCTCCCGTTTTGGTTTGTCCGTAATTACTGTAGTGTTTGATGACAAGGTAGACATTTATTTTGCCCGGCAATTGATAAATGAAAGCCTTAAAGAAGCAGAAAGTAAAATTCCAAAAGGACTTGGCTCACCTAAATTAGCACCGGTAAGTACAGGATTGGGCGAAGTTTATCAATATATTATTCATCCACAAAACGGAAGCGAAAGCAAATATACTGCTATGGACTTGCGGACCATGCAGGACTGGATTGTAGCCCGACAGCTCTATGGTACTCCAGGAATTGCTGAAGTAAACAGTTTTGGCGGGCAGGTTAAACAGTATGAAGTTGCTATTAATCCGGATAGATTGATCGCCATGGGCATAACGATACCAGAGATTTTTACGGCATTGGAAAAGAACAATGAAAATACAGGAGGCGCTTATATTGATAAAAAGCCTAACGCCTATTTCATTAGGGGAGTTGGCTTGATCGGCTCGTTCGAGGACATTAAAAATATCGTTGTTAAAACCAATCCAAAGGGCATTCCCATTTTTATAAAAGATGTTGCTGAAGTACATTTAGGTAATGCAATTAGGTATGGCGCCATGACCTATAATGGTGAAGTAGATGCCGTAGGTGGCGTAGTAATGATGTTAAAAGGTGCAAATAGTGAGGATGTGGTGCGTCGCATTAAAGATAAAATGGAAAACATCCAAAAATCATTACCTGCGGATGTAGTTATAGAACCATATTTGGACAGAACCGATTTAGTAAAACGAGCCATATCAACGGTGGAAAAAAATCTGATTGAAGGGGCATTGATCGTGATTTTTGTTTTGGTTCTATTCCTTGGAAATCTTCGCGCCGGCCTGATTGTTGCCTCTGCAATTCCCTTATCCATGTTGTTTGCATTGGGCATGATGCATGTATTTGGTGTGAGTGCCAATTTGATGAGTTTGGGTGCAATTGACTTTGGTCTGATCGTGGATGGTGCAGTCATTATTGTGGAAGCCACTTTGCACCATCTGGGTAGGCGAAAAAAAATTGGCATCCTTTCACAAGCTGAAATGGACGAAGAAGTCTTTCAATCTGCCTCCAAAATCCGCAGCAGTGCGGCATTTGGTGAAATAATTATCCTCATCGTGTACCTTCCTATTCTTACATTAATTGGCATTGAAGGTAAAATGTTTCGTCCTATGGCGCAAACCGTTGGCTTTGCCATTTTCGGTGCATTAATCTTATCGCTTACTTACATTCCAATGATGTGTGCTGCATTTTTACCAAAATCCATTTCCCACAAGCAAACATTGAGCGATAGGATGATGAATATGTTTCAACGATTTTATGCCCCATTATTAGATAAAGCCATTCACCACAAAAAGTTAATCATTAATGCAACTGTTACTGTATTTGTGGTTTCGGCGATACTCTTTTCAAAAATGGGTGGTGAGTTTATCCCTACCTTGCAAGAGGGTGATTTTGCATTTCATTGCATACTTCCTCAAGGGACGTCACTTTCTCAAAGTTTGGAAACTTCGATGCAAGCCTCCAGGATAATTAAAGAATTTGAAGAGGTAAAAATGGTTGTTGGAAAAACCGGTGCTGCCGAAGTGCCAACAGATCCAATGCCTCCAGAAGCGACAGACATGATGATCATTCTTAAAAGCCCTGACGAATGGAAAAGAAATATTACTTATGATGAACTTGCAGATGAAATTATGGAAAAACTAGAGAGGATACCGGGTGTATTCTTTGAGAAAAACCAACCGATACAGATGCGCTTCAATGAATTAATGACAGGAATACGTCAAGATGTCGCTGTTAAAATTTATGGCGAAAACATGGATACACTTTTACATTATGCAAATAAGGTAAACGCCGTTGTATCCAATGTGGAAGGCACCACTGAACCAAGTGTGGAAAGAGTTGCCGGATTGCCTCAAATTGTTATCAAATACAACCGTTCACAAATTGCAAATTATGGGCTAAACATAGATGACATTAACCATATTGTCAGCACAGCTTTTGCCGGTGGCAATGCTGGAGTTATTTTTGAAAATGAAAGAAAATTTGATTTAGTAGTTAGACTTGACAGCGCCCATCGAAACAACATTGAAGATGTTAGCCATTTGTATATTCCAACTTCCAACGGCTTACAAATTCCTCTATCTCAGGTTGCTGAAATAAAAATGGAATTAGGTCCTGCTCAGATCAGTCGTGAAGATGGCAAACGCAGAATTGTTGTTGGCTTCAACATAAAGGGAAGAGATGTAGCAAGTGTGGTTGCGGACATACAAAAAGTGCTGATTGAAAAAGTAAGACTTCCTGAAGGATATTATTACACTTACGGAGGTACTTTTGAAAATTTAAAAGCTGCATCCAAACGACTGATGATTGCATTACCTGTGGCTTTGGCGCTCATTTTTATATTGCTCTATCTCACATTTGGTTCTGCAAAACAAGCACTGCTTATCTATACAGCCATTCCCATGAGCGCCATAGGAGGTGTATTTGCTTTGCTTTTTCGCGACATGCCTTTCAGCATTTCAGCGGGCATAGGATTTATAGCTTTGTTTGGGGTTGCCGTATTAAATGGGATTGTGTTGATAGGCACATTTAATCAATTGGAAAAAGATGGAGTAACCGACATCCTGCAACGTATTAATGAAGGAACAAAAATCCGCTTGCGTCCCGTGCTCATGACAGCAATGGTTGCATCTTTGGGATTTCTACCCATGGCTCTTTCCCATGGCGCCGGAGCAGAGGTTCAGAAGCCATTGGCCACAGTAGTCATAGGAGGATTGATCACTGCTACATTCCTTACACTTTTTGTTTTGCCATTGCTCTATGTGATGTTTTCCAGCAGGAGAAAAATGAACACTTCGGTTATAACTGTTTTATTGTTTGGTTTAGCCTCATTGAATACGGCGAACACGCAAACAGTGAATATAAAAACCATTACCATAGAAGATGCCGCAAGTACAGCTTTAAAATCTAATTTGGAAATACAATCCATGCAACTCAATGTGTTATCCAATAGCACATTGAAAAAATCAATATTTGAATTGCCAAAGACCAATGTCAACCTCCAGTTTGGTCAATACAACAGCAACAACCAGGATAAAGCTTTCCAGATTTTTCAAAGCATTCCGTTCCCTACTTATTTCACAGCAAAATCGGCTTTGTACAAAGCCGAATTATTGAGAAGTGAATTACAAGAACAAGCGACTGCCAACGAAATTAAGGCGCAGGTAAAACACTGGTTTAATGAGTTGCAATATTTGCAAAAAGTTAAAATCCAACTTCAAACAATGGACAGTCTGTACGAAGATATTCTTAATGCGGTAAACCTGCGGCACAAAACTGGTGAAACAAATTTATTGGAAAAGACAACAGTCGACACCAAAAGAGGACAACTATCCATGTCCATAAAACAAAACGAAACAGAAATTGCCGGTGCGTACAATTCTTTGAAAACACTTATGAATACAAAAGAGGATTTTGTATTGAACGAAAGTGAAACCTATGTCCCATATTTACAAAGCATTTCATTTGATACCGCTCAGATTGCAAACAATCCATCCATAAAAGCTTTGTATCAACAAGCAGTCATTGCAGCACAAAACAAGAAAATGGAAAAGGCATCAGCCTTACCAGATCTGAATCTTGGCTATTTCAACCAATCTTTAATTGGCCTTCAAAACATAAACGGAACAGAAGTATATTTTGATGAAAGTAAAAGATTTCAGGGTTGCAATGTTGGAATAAGTTTTCCAATTACCTTTTTCAGCAATACTTCAAAAATAAAATCGCTTGAATACAAAAAACAAGCATTGCAAAAAGAAGCCGACAATGGTAAACTCAGCTTACAAAACCAGTTGTATAATGCATTTCAACAATACCAGCAGAATTTGTCACAATACAATTATTATAAGACAATTGCTTTGCCAAATGCTGAAATAATCATCTACACCGCTAAAGTTAGTTTCCGCAGCGGTGACATAGGGTACCTAGAATTTTTGCAGGCCTTGCAGACTACATCCGAAGTTCAACTGGGATATCTGCAGAGTATTCATTCTCTCAATCAGTCGATCAATCAAATCCATTTCTTGATGAACAATTAAAAATTCAAACGATGAAAATTATAATATTCACAGCAATTTTTTCAATAATAGCAATATTTTCTTCCTGCAACAACAAAAAAACTGAATCGCATATGGAAGAAACTGAACACCAACATGAACACGAAAACGTCAATACGGCAACTCTTACAACAGATCAAATGGAATCCATTAAAATTGAGTTGGGTAGTATTGAGAAAAAACAACTTACTGCTTCGCTTAAAGCAAATGGAATCTTAAAAGTACCCAATCAAAATAAGGCTTATTCTACAGCATCTTTGGGAGGTGTAGTAAAATCCATATTAATCCAAACCGGAAACATAGTAAAAAAAGGACAAGTCATTGGCAGTATTTCAAACAAAGCGTTTATTACTTTACAAGAAGATTACTTGGTAATTACTTCCAAATTGGAATTGGCGCAATTAGAATTTGACAGACAAAAGGAATTGCAGCAAGGCAATGCTGGCGCATTAAAAAACTTGCAATCAGTAATGTCCGAACTTAAAACCATGCTAGCGAAAAAAGCCAGTTTGCAAAAACAATTAGAATTAGTGGGTATTCAGGCCAGATCTCTTACCAGTGAAAACTTGCAATCCACTGTTAACATTTATAGTCCAATCAGTGGAACAATCAGCAATGTATTGGTTAATATAGGAAGCAATATTGAGCCCAGCGATCCTATAGCTGAAATAGTAGACAATAGCCAATTGCATCTCGACTTATATGTATATGAAAAAGATTTGCAAAAACTTAAAGTTGGCCAAACCATCCATTTCACCCTCACCAATAATCCCGGGAAAGAATACGACGCGGATGTCTATGCCATCAGCAACACTTTTGAAACGAGCACTAAGGCCATTGCTGTTCATGCCACTGTAAAAGGAAACAAACAGGGACTAATTGATGGGATGAGTATAACCGCACTGATAAGTTTAGAAAATGCTACCGTCGATGCAGTGCCTACCAATGCTATTGTAAACCATGAAGGCCAGGACTATATTTTTATTGTAAGCGATGCTCATGATGAAAATGAGCACAAACATGATGAAGAAGAGCACGAACATGATGAAGATGGACACAAACACGATGAAGATGGGCACAAACACGATGAAGATGGGCACAAACATGATGATGATGGGCACAAACACGATGAAAAAGAAGAACCCGATCACAATGAAGAAGGAACCACTTTTGAAAAAATTCCCATTCGTAAAGGCACTACCGATGTAGGTTACAGCGAAATAACCTTGCTCAAAGAAATCCCTGCCAACAGCAAAGTAGTTATCAATGGGGCATTTTTCATTTTAGCCAAAATGAATAATAAAGGTGAGGCTCATCAACACTAAATAAAAATTTTCGTTTTATGAAATTACCATTTCACGACAAGAAATTCCTTGCGCTTATTATAGCAATTATATTAGTGATAGGGTTAGAAATTTTATCCCTTTTAGGCATAGATATACCTTTACCTTACTCTCCTATTGTTTTTTCCATTTTTATACTTGGAATTGGCCATGAAGTATTGTGGAAAGGATTAATAGCAATAACCAAATTTAAGTTCAGCAGTATAAATTTACTGATGTCTATTGCAGTTGTTGGCGCCTTCTATTTAAGCGAATATCCCGAAGCGGCAGTAGTCATAGTATTATTTGTGTTGGGAGAGCGATTGGAAATTATAGGGATAGAAAATTCAAAATCTGCATTGGATGAATTGGTCAACAAATCCCCAAAAACAGCTTTTGTTACCAAAGAAAATACCAGCATCCAAATCGACAAAATAGCGATAGGCAGCATTATTCAAGTCAAACCTGGCGAAATGATTCCATTAGATGGCGAAATTATATCCGGAGAAACAGCTGTGGATGAAGCTGCAATCACCGGAGAATCTATTCCAAAAGACAAACATCAAGGTGATTTGCTCTATGCTGGAACCCTTAACAAAAGTGGATTTGTAGAAATAAAAACTACGAAACTTTCTGTAGACACTACATTTTCAAAAATCATTAAACTCACTTTTGAAGCATTTGCCAATAAAAGTGAAAAACAGAAATTTATTCAGGAATTTTCAAAATACTATACCCCTTCAATTATTGTAATATCCATTTTAGTTTTTATCATTCCAGTTTTCATTTTACATCTTGACCAAAACATTTGGTTAAAACAAGCCATTACTCTTTTAGTAATCGCCTGTCCCTGTGCATTGGTTATCTCTACACCCGTTGCAATCTATGCAGCCATCGGAAACGCTTCCGCAAAAGGCGCTATTGTAAAGGGAGGAAAGTACATTGAAGCTTTGGCTGCCATAAATGCAATTGCTTTAGACAAAACCAGAACCATTACTTTCGGTAATCCAGTGGTGTCTGATGTATTTCCATTAAACAAAATAAGTCGGAATGAGCTATTGGCCTGCACTGCCGGCGCTGAAATTTTTTCAGAACACCCACTGGCTCAAGCAATTGTGGATGCTAGCAAAAAAGAAGGTTTTGAACCTCACACAACCGAAGGATTTAAAAGCATTTTAGGTAAAGGTGCAACCGCAAGATGTTTAGTTTGCAATGATGAAACTATTTATGTTGGAAAACTAGATTTTATTAAAGAATTTCAGAACACCGATATAAACACTGAAAAAATTGTTGAGCAACTTTCATCCCAAGGCAAAACAAGTGTAGTCGTAAGTTTTGGAGAAGGTGTAGCAGGTGTCATTGGCCTAATGGACGAAATAAAACCGGACAGCTATGCGGCATTAAGAGAATTGGAAGCACTCAACATAGAAACCGTTATGCTCACAGGCGACAGTGAAAAAACAGCAATGTATGTAGCCAAACAAGTAGGTATAAAAAAAATATTCGGAAATCTGTTACCCGAAAAAAAAGCGGATAAAATAAAAGAATTGTTACTGCAGCATAAATTTGTAGCAATGGTTGGCGATGGAATAAACGACGCTCCGGCATTGGCACAAAGCACCGTAGGCATTGCCATGGGAGCAGCCGGTAGCGACACGGCAATTGAAACCGCAAATATTGCGCTTATGAACGATAATCTAATGCTCCTTCCACAACTTATCAGATTAAGCAGAAAAACCGTGAATACCATAAAATTTAATACCATGGCAGCAATCATGACCAAAATAGTTTTTGTCATTTTAGCCATTCTTGGTTATAGCCACCTGGTTATTGCCATTGCGACTGATGTTGGTGTAACATTAATTGTTATTCTGGTGAGCCTAAATCTGCTTCACTTTGAGAAATAGTCTTTCCCATTATCCTTCATGATGTTTGGATCCAATTTAGACAATGAATGAGGAATTTCACATCCCATAATTTCCTATGAATGTGGATTCAAGTTTTGGGTGGCAAGTTGTTTAACCATGTTGATTGACAGCTTTTTTCTGATGCCGAGACATCATACAAGAGCGAAAAACAATAAATTGTTATCCTCCGATGCTGAATATCTGTACTCTTTTTATTTAATAGGACTAATCCTATATATTGAATATGTTAGATAAAAACCTTCCAAAAGAAAGACAATACAGGCCCTTCCTGAAAAACCATTCTGCATGATAAATCAGATATCTAGAACTATAAATGACTAATGCTCCCCTGCATGATATAAGCTTTTCTATTTTGCGAGAATGGTCCAGTAAAAAACTGATAAGCAGTTTGAAAATTTAGAAATTCATTAATATTGTAATGACAAATGGGGTCCGGAGACCATTTCAAAAGCGGGGCGTAACCGAAAAGCCAAATGAGTAGGAATTAAACAAAACGAATATGGAATTAGGGATTAACATGACAGCCATTGCTGTTGCAGTAGTGGCAAATTTTATTCTGGGGTTTCTATGGTACACCCCATTGTTTGGAAAGGCCTGGGGAAAAGAAATGGGCTTTGACCCAAACATGAAACCGGATAATTCAGTAATGATTAAAGGCATGGCTTTTATGGTCATTGGAAATATCCTTTTTGCCTGGGTGTTTGCGCACAATATTGCAGCATGGAGTTTTGTACCCGGAATGAGCGAACAAGGCAATATGGCTAATGCCTTAAGTGCTGCCATCTTTACCTGGCTTGGATTTTATTTGCCGGGAGAACTGGGCGGTACGGTTTGGGAAAACAAGTCCTGGAAACTATTTGCCATCAATACAGGCTACCACCTTGCTTCCTTGTTGTTGGTTGCATTTATTTTAACTTATTGGAAATAGACCAGGTTTTAAAAATTAATATTTATTAGAACTTGACAAGTAAATCTTGAACTTATTTCCTTCAAATTTTTTCCATAAAATCAATCTTCCACACTTATTGAATTGAAAAAGAAATCATGGATACCCTAGTATGTATATTTAATCTTAAACAGTAATGAGATCGTAATCTAGGCTTGGCTCAATGGAATTCCATTTAATGGGAGATACATTGAAGTTACAAAATGACACAGTATTCATAACTTTCGCCACAAGTTCAACTACATTAATCTGACTTTTTACATCAATCTATTTTATGGTGAATTTTAGGTGCTTGCTTTAGAATTCTACAAGCTCTCCTGCCCTCCTCTAATCTCTGGAAATAAAAACTTTGACTATAAATATCCATTTAAAAAAATAGCTTACTCAGGCAGAGCTCATCACACTTTTAACTAATCAATATCATCCTCTCGGATGACCAAAGTAATTCGGACTAATATGTCCAATATTAAACCATAACTTAAATTTGCACGTACATTTCCCGAATGGATTTGAAATTATCCAGGTAGAAACTGAATAAAACCTACAAGGGAAAAATATTTAACAATTTAAACTCGATCAAATGGAAATTCTAAATCCCAAGAATGTAGGACATTTCGTTGCAGAAGACTATCGAACAGCAAGCGTTTTTGAAAAATATGGCATTGACTTTTGTTGTAAAGGAGGAAAGACGATAGAAGAAGTTTGCACACAAAAAAACATCTCCGCCCAGGAACTGCTCAAAGAATTGAAGTTGGTAAGTAAAACTAAGGGTAATAGCGAAATGAATTTTCAAAAATGGCCATTGGATTTATTGGCAGACTACATTGTGAAAAAACACCACCGGTATATTCTGCAAAAAAGTCCAGTAATCCTGCAATATTTGGATAAACTGTGCAAGGTACATGGCGGCAGACACCCTGAATTGTATGAAATCAACAAGGAATTCAATGAATCAGCCATGGAATTACAGGCACACATGAGAAAAGAGGAAATGATCCTTTTCCCTTATGTGCGAACATTGGTTTCCTTAAAAGTGAACCCTGACGAACACGT